>Ga0210040_10004367_pt1 | contig 18531 bp, 1 predicted proteins | sample CryGeyCG12114_NA_FD_185462 | JGI IMG/M metagenome (GOLD analysis project Ga0210040, IMG submission 185462) | Groundwater microbial communities from aquifer - Crystal Geyser CG19_WC_8/21/14_NA (SPAdes) (version 2) | ecosystem: Environmental > Aquatic > Deep subsurface > Groundwater | place: USA...
CCTTGTGGGCTATTTGAACGTAGCCATCCCCATGAACGATCTAATAGATACTAATCTGCTCGGTTCAGCGTGTTTGGTGGCGGCCTAACGATGATGAGCCTCGTCCTGAACACGGATGCACCTTAAATCTCTTTAGTAGTTAAATCTGCTGACCTAGCGTCACACAGGGCCACCAAATAAAACTTAGAGTGTAGCCCTCTCTCAGAAACGCCGCCATTACCACACCAACGCTAACCATGATTTGCGCAGCGAGGAACGAGCGTAGTAAATTACTATCGCATTTAGTGCTAGGAAGCAGGAAATCTAATTAGCTAATAGATAGTGTACTAAGATATTAAAGATTACGTAATTTTATACTAAGATATTAGAGATTATATAATAAATACTAGAGAGCCTACTATAGGCGTAATAAGATCTAGAGTACTTTTAGCTACTAAAAGTATATCTAAAAGAAACGCTACTTATACTATTACTATAGTAAAATTACTAATAAGTGCGTAAGTTAAGTAAAGCTATAATAATTACTAATTTTAAAAAAGAACTTAATACTTAATATTAGCTATTATAAGATAAGATAAGTATATAAATATAATACTAAAAAACGCGCTAAGCCTTATAATTAATAGCGTAATAAACTTTAACTTATAAATAAGCTACTATAAATAACTAAACTATAATAATAATAATAATAACTCTACTACTATTATTATTATATACTATAATATACTTACTAATATACACTTCTTATACTACTTACTTAGTACTTTCGCCTCTTATACTATATAAAGTATATACTTAGTACCTTTAGCTCCTATACTATAGTAAAGCGTACGCTTATAAGCTTACTAGTAATAGTATACTATTACTTTACTATTAAGCGCCTATCTATATAACTACTTATTTATATAAGCGCCTATCTATATAACTACTTATTTATATAACTACCTATCTAAGCTATAAGATCCTTAGTTAGAAACTATATCTAACTAAGCTTATTATATACGCCTTATAGTATACGCCTTATATCTTAAGAAAGATATATCTATATAGTAGATTAAAATAAGTTAGTAAAATCTATACTCTTAGTAAATTACTCTAATATAGTATAAAGTTAATCTTTTAAGTGTAACCTTTTATATAGTTATAAACCTAAAACTTTATAGTAAGCTTATAGTCTTTTAACTCTCTTATATATAAAGTATTATCTATTATACTATTATTTAAGCCTTCTTCTAACTAAGTAGCTAAGCGTACTATAATAATAATAGAGTAGCCTACTATAGGCGCTAGAAAGTTAAAGAGGTCTCTCTTTTAGATTTAAAGTAAAAGATAAGAGTATACTTATTATCTTAAAGTATTATTAGCGTTAAAAGTTATATCTCTTAGTACTTTTAACTTCTATACTATAGTAAAGCATATACCTATAAGCTTACTTAATACTTTTATAATAACTACCTAAAGCTAAAGCTATAGTAAATAACTTATAACTTATATTAGTAGTAAGTTATAGACTAGAGTAAGTACCTAAATATTAAAGTTACTAATAATAATAATAAAGAGTAGCCTACTATAGGCGCCTAAGAAGTCTAAGAGGTCTCTTTTAGTATTAAAGAAGATAGAGAAGGTAGCTTACTATAGGTACTAAAAAGTTAAAAGAGTCTCTCCTTTAAAAGTAGGATATATAGCTATATACTAATTATTTTATTAGTATCTTTATCTTCTAAGGTATTATCTAGTAGCTAGAAGCTCTAGTTTTATCTTATCTTACATTACTTATATATACGTAATAGTAGTACTATAAGTAAGTTTAGTAAATTTTACTAAGTCCTATAGCTCTTTACTTTTTATCTTTACTATATTAGACTTACTTAATCTATATATTAGACTTATATAGCCTACTTATACGCTATCCTTTATCTTTATTATTTATTTTTATACCTACTAGTATAGCGCTATCTCTAAGTACTATATAAAAGCTACTTTCTCTATTTTTCTAATACTATTACTACTTTTAATAGTACTTTAGCTCCTCTCTAGCTTAACTTTATTACGCCTTTTAGCTTTAGCTATAGATATTATATTTACTACGCTATAGATATACTTCTACTTTTATCTTTAGATAAAGTATATAGATTATAGCTATACTAGAAGTAAGATACTTTATATATTTATAGTAGCTAAGTCTATCCTCTATACTCTCTAAGTATATACTTAGCTTTTTACTCTTAGCTAACTATACTTTAAAATATATACTTTTAGGCAGCGTTAGGCTAAGTATAGTCCCTACTTACTAAGTATACTAGAGGTAATTAATAACTAGCATTTAAATACTTATAATAACTTTAGTAACTAGTAGCTTTATTACTACTTTACTTATTATTAATAAGTTAGTTTAATAATAGCTTACTATTAGAAAGTCCTCTTTAAGCTTACTTATAGGCCTAGAAGCCTATAATTTAATATAGCTAGTTTTTTTAAGTCCTCTCTAAGTATAGTAGTCTTTTCTATTTAAAAGTAAAAGTTTAGAGCTTTACTACCTAGTATCTTAAAGAGTTTTAACTTAACTTTAACTTTATAGAGCTTTAACTTTATAAGGCTTTAAGAAATACTAAAGTATAGTAATACGTAGTAAAGTAACTTAAAGTAACTATTTACTAGTAGTTCTATATAGATAGGCGCGTAGATTAATACTTATACTCTTTCTAGCTAGCTTAATATAAGATTTACTTAATTATCTAATAAGAAGTAGTAAGTAAGAAGAGTATACTTAACGTTTAGAGTAACTTAGCTTTAGCTTTAAGAATCTCTTAATTAGGGTAAGAATACTAGACCTAGGGCCTATTAAACTAATTACTAGTAGCGATTACTTAAAGGACCTTACTTAAAGTATTTTAACTTAAAGTATTTTAACTTAAAGTATTTTAACTTAAAGTATTTTAACTTAAAGTATTTTAACTTAAAGTATTTTAACTTAAAGTATTTTAACTTATTATATTTAGTTTAAGATATTATAGGTATAAGGTATAAGGTATAAGCTATAAGCTATAAGCTATAGAGACTATTAATATAACGTAATTACGTATTATAGCGTAATATAGTAGCCTTTTTAGGAAGTCTATAATAGGCTCTACTATAGTAGAAATTCTAAACTTACCTCTCTATATATTATCTATTATATACTTTACTTACTTTACCTCTCTTAACTCTTATACTTATAATTAATACTAATTATAGGCACTTCTATACTACTTATCTAAGTACTTATATCTTATATAAGTAATTACGTAGCTATAAGTATCTACCTAATAATATAATATACCTACTACCTTCTATCTTAATAATAAACTAATTTATATAGTAAATTCGCTTATATCCTTTAAGTTTATTCTCTCTCTATTAACTTATACCTTCTCTTACTATTTTAAGTACTACTTATACTATAGCTACTACTACTATAGGCTTAATACTTCTTTTAAGTCTTCTAAGTAGTAGGCTACTATAAAAGCTACTTAACTACTTATAGTTACTAAACTTACTTCTTTACTACTTAAAGTATAAAAAGAAGTACTTAGATCTTACTATTAATATAAAGAAAGATAGTTCTATATACTATTCTTAGTATAAAAAATACTATAATAAAAGTAAAAGATTAATATTATAAAAGCGTTATAAGCTTAGAATAGAGTTTATTAGTAGTAGCGTACTAGCTCTTATAATAGTAGATACTATAGTAGCTATTAGTATATTATCCTATACTATAAGGCTTATTACTTTTTATATACTATAGCTATTAAGTATAAGTATTCTAAATTAGCTTACTTAGTTAATAGTAGTATCTATAGTATAAACTCTTTAGCGTAGTTAGAGTACTATAGACTTAACGTCTTCTCTAGCTAGCCCTTACTCTATATAGTTAAATATTAATATTAATATCTTTAGATAGTATACTATAGTTATAAGTTATAAATAAGGTTAAGAAAGTAGCTTTAGGGGCAGTACTTATACTACTTACCTTTTATTATTTAATATCTCTAATTATACTAGATAAACGCCTTTATTATCTCTCTTATCTACTACTTTAAATATATTATAGATACTACTACTTATACTATCTTAAGCCTAGTAACTAAGCTTTCTACTTAAAAAATACGTAAATACTCTAAAAGACTTTAAGAAGAGTATAGATAGCTTTATAGTTAGTAGTTTCTTTTTTTAAAGTAAGGCTAGTTAGAATACTATATTATAAGTAGTAGTATATACTATTATTATACGTCTATAGTGTAACTATTAAGTAACTTACTATTAAAGTTATAAAGCTACTTAAACTCTAGAGCTTAAAGTTATTCTTAAAGCTATCTAAGCTAGTATAATAGAAGAAGAGATTATTAATACTATAGGTACTTAGCTAGAAGGTATAGGCTTCTTACTATTTAAACTAAACCTAGAGTATCTTCTCTTTTATTATCTATTATTTATATCTTTTAGTAGCTTACTTTATAGCTTATTTTCTAGATTATAGTAACTTCTCTTTACGTATAGTAGTAAGAACTCTAATAATCTACTAACTTCTTCTTAGCTACTATACTTTTAGTATAATAATTATAAGATTAACTAAGCTTACTATTACTAACAGCTTCTTAGTCTAGATAAGTATACTTATAATAATAAGTAGACTTTAATAAAGTAATAAAAGGTCTTTTATATATTATACTTTAAAGAGAAAGACTAGCCTAAGTTTATTAGTATAGATAGTAAGTAATATAAGCTATATAATAACTATTAAGAGTAGCTAGAAACTTCTTTATATAACTTTCTTTTATCTTAGTAGTATAGCTTAAGTAACTTTCTTACTATCTCTAAGAGTTATTAGTATATAGGCTTACTATATACTAGACTATTATAGTAATATTATTAAGCTAATATAAATAATATATATAAGCTAGACCTACTTTTAGATATAGTATCTCTAAATTACCTCTAAGATAAGGCTTTAAAGGAGTTAGATTAGTAGCTTATCTAGAAGTTTTATTTAGCTATTAAGTCTAAGGTTATAGAGACCTATAGTTAATATAATAAGTAATAGTTTAATATTAACGTCTAGGACGATATATATAGTAAGTATTATTATACTAATACTTCTTAAGAGCTTAATAAGCTATTTCTATATAGCTAAGAGAATAACGCTAACTTTAGTAATATACTTTTATACTTACTAAAGCTTACTAGCGTAGAAGAGATACTTATTACTAAAGTGTATATCTTTATATAAGTATAGTTAAAGCGTAGTACTTAGTATAAGTATAAAAGCTATATAGTTTACTTCTTTTATAATACTAGAAAGATCTACTATATACTCTTACTACTCCCTAGTAAGCTTAATATTATTATTATCTAACTAAGAAATATAACTACTATCCTATATATTAACTAATAGTTTTATTAAGATACTTAAGTTTACTACTTTTATATTTAAGTTTAGCTAGAGTACTTATATATCTATTACTTAAGTTACTAGAATATTAATATCTCTAAAGAGCGCCTATAGTAGTTACTAAAAGATAGTAATATTAAAGATAATTTAATTATATAAAAGGAGAAGAGTAATAATAAGCCTTTAAATAAGGATAAAAGTAAAAGTAAAGCCTAAGTCTTTACTAATAATAATAATACTACTAATAATAAAGATAATAAGCCTAAAGTTACTATAGTACTTAATCTTATTATAGATACCTCTAAAATTAAGTAAGTTTAATAGTAGATCTATAAAGATAAGACTATTAGCTAGTAACCTATATAGTATTATAATAGATTAACTCTCTATCTCGTGTTTCTTACTAAGCTACTAGCCTTATACTAGTACTAGACTAGTACTTAGACTTTATATAAAGCTTAGCTAAGCTCTAACGCAGTATTTTACTTTATTAGCATTTAACTACTTTTATCTTATCTACTTTAAGATTATATATCTTTACACTATACTGTGTTTAAGTAATCTATATACCTAGAGTACGCTATAGTAGCTAATGCGTAGTGTATAGGACACTAGGCGTACATAAGATGTAACGCGTAAGAAGTAAGGATATAGAGTAGTACTAGCTAGATACCTAGAGTGCGTATAAAGCCTATTTAGTTTAGTAGCTAAGGAGTAGTTTAAAGAGACTACTAGCCTAGTAGATAAAGTAGGTATAGCTCTAGTAGAGGGACTAGCTTACCCTAGAATTAAAGTAAGTAGTAGTAGTAAAAGGTTTAGTAACTTAGCTTAGTAGAAGCTAAGGAACCTACCTACGTAGTATATTAATAAGAGAATACTCTAGGAGTAACTCTCTTCTCTCTACTACACTTACTTCTATTACTTAACTTTACTAAATATAAGTAATAATTAACTATAGTAAACGTAGGCTCTAGAGGCTAGCTATATAATAGTAACGTATATAGTAGTAGGTTAGCTAAGCTACCTAACTAATAAGACTCTATTACTATTAGCTGCCTAACTTAAGATCCTATCTAAATAAGTAATAATAATAGTACTAAAGATAAAGTGCGCTTATAGAGTCTTAATAAGATAGTTAACTTATATCCTTATATACGTTACTTAACGCGTTACTAGAGTACTTTCTAAGCTGCCTATAACCTTAAATAAATTAAAGATAATAATCGCGCTAGTCCTAACGTTAGAGTACTTAAAAAGAATAACTAGTATATTAATATTAACATTAATAGATAACGTATTAAGGTTCTTAATAATAATAAAGTCTATAGCTGTCGCGTTATAGTTATATATAGTAATACCTTAGATATATATATATAACTTATAGAAGTAGAAGGTAAGTAAGATAGTAAAACCTAGTATTAACTACTATCTAGGGATATACGCACTATAGAGGAAGGTAGTTAATTCTTTACTTAAGATTAGCTCTATCCTAGTATTTAAGACTCTACTAAGTTTAATAAATAGGTATATAGTTATCTAGATTACTAGTATAATATATTTACTATCTTTATAATAACTATCTATAATTACGTCCTCTTAGTAGCTAATATTACTAAATCTATAGTACCTAACGCTAACTATTAGGCGTATGTATAACGTTTTAATTAAATATAGCTTAAGTTTAATAAGTTAAAAGCTACTATAGCGTAAGAGCTAGATAATATAAAGTTAGTATCTACTTTGTTAAAGGCCTCTATTTTACGTTACCTAGACTACTAGAGGATTACCTTTAAACTTTTAACTATAAAAGAAGAGTAAGATAGCCTTAAGCTTACTATTAAATAATTTACTAGTAAAGGTAGCCTATTATAGGAAGAGCTTAATTAACTTTAAGAAGCTTTTAATAAAGAAAAGTCTAATATAAACTACTACTAGCGTAAATCTAAACATCTTAGGCGTAAGGCTAATAAAGCTACTTAGGAATTAGATAAGATAAAGTAATATGCGTAGAAAGATAAAGCTATATATTATAACTATCTTATATAACTTAAGAAGACTAAGTAATAACGTAATAACCTAAGTAAGAAACTAGATAATATATAGAATAATATAATAGAAGTGTACTAAGACCTCTAAGACTTTCGTAAATAAGTCTAACTATAAGATTAACCTAATAGTTAGCTATATACTATCTTTAAGAATTTTAAGCGTAAACGTAAGTATAAATATAAGTAGTAATAACTCCTAGCGCAGTAATAACACTAGGTATACGTTTTAGATAAGGAAGATAAATATAGATAATAACGTTCTATAGTGCCTAAACTATAAGGACGACTAGTAGGCTAAAGCCTCTATATAAATAGCTCTCTCTCCTAATTACTTTACTAAATATATAATAGCTTTATAAGGTACACGCGCGATATATATAATAAATATAAGATACTTCTTTAGTAGTAATAGAATAATAGTATTACTAGATAAACTTCTTACTAGTTTTAGTAAAAGCCTACCTATTAGTTACTCTATAATTATAAGAAATAACTGCGACTATAGCTACTACAGTACTTCGTGCTAATATAGTAGATCTTTTAGTTCTTCTCTCCTCGCTTTAACCTACATCCTCTATCTATATACTAATAAGAGTTCTCTATAGCCTAATAGTAACTAGCCTAAAGTATACTAGTATCTTTAACCTATAGTAGTAGTAGTAGTAGTAGAGGGGTGCTAAAGATACCTAATATACTTAAGTTCTTAGGCGAAAAGGCTAATAAAAACTATAATAAGTAGCGCTAGTTAGTAGTTACTAAGTATAAAACCTATAATAATACCTTCTATATTATATACCTTAAGAACTTTATTATAGGAGAAGCGTAGACTCTAGTTAAGAATACTAAGGCTACGTCTTACCTTAACCTACTAGAAGCCCTAGATTCTTACTATACTAATACCTTACATAAGAAGCTATTAAAAGCTTAAGATAACCTAATAAATAGCTTCCTCTAGTAGAAGCCTAGTAAAGCCTTCTTATTCTAGAAAGCTTATTTTATATCTACGCGCAATATCTTTATTAGTAATCTAGAAATATTATACTTAGACTCTTTTATACTTACTTACGCCTAATAGTTTATATAACCTAAATTAGTAGCTGTAACCTTATATAGAGCTATACTAGAAAAAACTCTTATAACTTTTCTAAAGTAAGCTTAAGTATAGGATTATTTTAATACTAAGATTAGTTTAGGTTATATTTAAGATAAGGCGAAAGCTACTATAACCTAGGTACTAGCTATCTCTACAGCACGTATAGCTTCTACTACCTAATTAAATATACGTTATAATAAGCGTAAAGTAGTATAAAGCTATACTCTTACCTAGTATAATAAGCTCTGTATAGCTAACTACTACTTTAAGTATAGTAAGCTAGGATACTACTCTAGTAATGTAGACACGCCTTATAAAGATAACGCGTAGACGCTATCTAACTACATCCTATTCCTTAATACTATAAACCTAGACTATAATAAAGATTAATTAGTAAATAATAAGGATAATAAGAAATTAGAAGAGAATACGCTAGAGCTAAGTCCTAATAAAGTACTTATTAATAAGGATAGCTACTTTATTAACCTATATTTTTAGACGCTCCTAAAGAAAGTTATACTTAAGAGCTTAAATAGCGTAAAGCTTTTAAGCATACCTAATAAGTCGTAGAATACTATTACTAACTTAAAGAGGCTACTGTAAACCTCTACGCTATACTAGGTATAAAGCCTCTACTAACGCTACGTTAATATTATATTTTAGCTACTACCCTTAGATAAGTAGACCTTAACATAGCTAAGTAACTTAAGTTTCTAGGATCTACGATAGCACCTAATAGTAAATAGATAAGGATAATAACGCTAGTTAATATAAGCGTAAGTACCTACTTTATAAGTTAACGCTAAGTAAAGTAGTATTAATTTAGAACTATTAAGACTAAACCTATTAAGCTTACCCTTACAGATAGCAGACTAGTAGACTTTCTAATAGAAGCTATTAATATACTAATTAAATATAGCTCTTATATAGTAATAATAATCTACTATATTACTAATCTTAGAAGATATAATATTATCCTAGGGATAAACTAGATAGACTACTATTAACCTAAACTTAAGTTTAGTAATGTTTAGTCTATACACTTTAGCTCTATAAAATACTATCTAAACTATTTACCCTATAAGATCCCTAATATAGTATATAATAATAAACCTACTAATAGTAATATATAGTTAGCCTCTAGTAATATTAGTATTATTAGCCTATACATAGTATTATAAATAGCTATCTAGGACCTTAGTAGCGTTATATAGCTTAATTACTATAACTAGAGATAACTTAAGGACTTAGAAGAGGAGAATAGTAACTGCGACCCTAACTCCTTTATATACTCTACCTAACTAGCTACTATTATATAAGTAGACTTTAATAAGTATATAGATAAGCTTAAATAACTTTATATAAATCTTAATAAGATTAAAGCTATACTACCTAAATTTATTTACTGCGTACTAGACTTATTTAACTCTAAACTAGCTAATAAGCTACTACTATAAAGACTAGGCGTAGACTATACACTACCTACTAATAACTTAAGAGGTATTCTATAACCTAAGATCTATAGCTTCTTATATAATAAGACTAAAGCTATAAAAGCCTTTATTAATAAAATAATAGGTAAAGGTTTTATATAACTAAGTATATTACTATATACTACGCCTATACTAGTTATTAAGAAGCTTAGAGAGAGGCTACGTATATACATTAACTATTAAGGCTTAAACTTAATTATACGTAAGAATTAAAATATACCTCCTACTATTAAAGAGACTTTTACCTATATAGTAAAGGTAAAGATTATAAGCCTAGTAGATATTATCGTAGTATTTAATACTATTTAAATTAAGGAAGAGGATGAAGAAAAAACTACTTTCTTAACGAGATATAGCCTATATAAGTACCTTATTATACCCTTTAGACTCTATAATACCTTTAGAACTTTCTAGATATTTATTAATAAAACTTTAAGAGATTATCTTAATAATTTCTATATAGTATACTTAGACGACATCCTAATCTATAGTAAAGACAAAGATTAATATAAAGAATACGTCCTAAAAGTCCTTTATAAGCTCTAAGTAGTAAGCCTTTACTTAGATCCTACTAAATACTACTTTAAGACTAAATAAGTTAAGTACTTAAGCTTAATATTTACTACTAATAGTATTAAGATAGACCTAGTAAAAGTTAAGATAGTAGTTAAATAAGTAATCTCTAGTAGCGTTAAGGATATATAAGCATTCTTTAGCTTCGCTAACTTCTATTAATAATTTATTAAAGGCTTTAGTAGTCTAGCTAAGCCTTTTATAGAACTTACTAAGGATAGCGCTTAAAAGTCCTTCTCTCTATTACCTAATAGTATAGTAGTATAAGCTTTTAATAAACTTAAGGAGGCCTTTACTACTATAGGTATACTAGTATACTTTAACTTAGATCTTAAAACCTAAGTAGAAACTAATACTTCTAACTTCATTACTACTATAGTCCTCTTTTAGATAGTTAATAGGGAACTCTAGCTAGTAGCCTTCTTATTATATAAGATAAACCTAGTTAAGTATAACTATAAGATCTATAATAAGGAGCTCCTTACGATTATTAGAGCCTTTAAGGAGTAGCGCTTTAAACTATTAGGTACTAAAGACGTTATTTAAGTACTATCTAACTATTAAGCCTTCTAAACCTTTATAATAATAAAATAACTTAATAGAAGATAAGCTAGATAAGTAGAATTCCTAGTAGAATTTAACTTTAGAGTTAAGTACTATCTAGGAAAATAGGGTACTAAGCCTAATACTCTTATATAACGCTCCTAAGACCTACTAGCTAACGCTAATAATAAGCAATAATAGTATTAATTCTAGATAATACTTAAGATAGAGTAAGTTAACTTTATAGCTTAACTAATAGCCTAGATAGCTATTATACGCTTTAACTATAGAGGAGATACCTATTATACTATATACCTTATATACTACTAGGACTGTAACGTATATTATACTATTTTAGACGTAGTACTTATAATATACTAGCTTAGTAAAGAAGATAATATATCTAAAGGATTAGCTATTTTAGTACTAGCCCTTTATACTTTACTAATAGAGGCACCCTAACCTAAGGTACTAATACCTCTCTCTTAGGAGGAGCTTATAAATAAGATTAAAGCTGCTAGTTCCTATAATAAGACCTTTAAAGCTATTATTAAAGCTAAAAAGGATAGGGCCTACTATATCCTAAGTAAGCTTATATATAGTAAGTAATAGCTAAGACTTAAGCTTAGTAACTACTTACTATATAATAGAGTCCTATATATTTACAGTAAAGTCTATATCTCTAACTATAATAACCTTAGGACTTAAGTAATAGAGCTTACTTACTAATTACTCTATAGAGGATATAGAAGTAAGTATAAGAGCTATGCTAAGATTGCCTAGTAGTACTACTAGCTATAAATAACAATAGACATTACGTAATATATCTAGGCCTACCTTATATACTATTATATTAAGCTAAGTTATAAAGGTAAGCATAGACTATTATATCTACTCCTAATACCTAATTATTATTAAACTAATATCTCTATAGATTACATTACCTACTTACCTACTTATACTAATAATAGTAGAATATATATAGATATCCTTATTATTATTAATAGGCTTTTTAAGAAGAAGAAGTTTATCTCTATTATTAACCTAAAGGTTAATACACTTATAAAAGCCTTTATTAAGTTTATTTAGTAAGAGGAAGGATACCTAGAGTTTATTATTAGTAATTATAGGGCCTAGTTTATCTCCTACTTCTAGACTCGTCTTTATTAATATATTAGTACGCGCCTAAAGCTTTTAATAGCTTTCTACTCTAAATTAAATAGCTAGATAGAGAACGTAAATACCTACTTAAAGTAGTACTTACGCGCCTATATTAACTATAAGTAAGATAATTAGGTGTTATTTCTGCTAATAGCAGAGTTTAAAGCTAACTTATCTATAAGTATAAGTATAAGCTTCTTACTCTTTAAAGCTATAAAAGGCTACTTACTATATTTAAGGCTTAAGCTAGTAGGCTCTATTAATAAGATACTCTTAGCACCTACCTAATAAGATTAGCTAAATACTAACGCTCTCGCTAATAAAATTAATAAGCTTAGAGAGTATCTCTATAATAGCCTCTAATAGGTATACGCTAAGTAAGCTAAGTACGCTAATAATACTTAGCTACTAGCTCCTAAATTTAAAAAGAGTAACTTTATTATACTTAATACCTAGAATATTAAAACTACTCGCCTAAATACGTTACTTAACTTTAAAAATTACAGACTCTATAAGATTATTTACGTTATTAATAATATAGCTTATAAACTAGATCTACTATAAGGCCTCTATTATATCTATAATATCTTCTACCTATAGCTACTATATAAGGTTAATAATTCGCCTTTACTTAGCTAAACTTACGACTCTAAAGGCTACGTTAAAGCTACTAACTCTAATATTAATAATAATACTAAGTATCTTATTAAAGTAATCTTTTAGTTATAACTAAACTCTACTAAGTAAGACTCTATAGATAAGTAATATAAAGGCCTTCTCTAATACCTTATTAAATAGGCTAACTATCTAGAAGGCTCTAATAACCTAAGCTAGAAGCCCTATACTAATATTATTAATACCTCTAATATAGTATACACTTACTACTACGTTTACCTAAAACAGCCTAGGCCTTATAAGAAGTTTAGTATATTAACTAGTAAATAAGAGTTACTAATAATAAGACTTATAGGAGAATCTAGTTAATGCGTATATTAGGTAAAACGTTACGTAGTAAGTGCCTACGTCCTACCTTAGTAGTAATATAACTCTTATACTAGCTAAGTAAGGCACTACTACTAACTATTAGAGTAGCCTATTACCTAACACCTAACGCTTACTATAACTATATATTAGTACCTTTATAGTAGTAGATATTAATAAAGCTAAATAAAGTAGCTAGAGACCTAAGTAGTATAGTAGGTTATTAGCTAGTATATATCTAGTAGACGGCTAGCTGTAAGCTTATAGCTACCTAGTAGCTAAGTAACGTAACTATAATAGATGCTAACCGCACCCTAATAAGCTAACTACTTATTAAGTGCTCTTAGTAATAAAGCTTCTACTAGGAGTAAATAATTACGTAACTAATAATAATAATAATTAAGCTCTAGTATACTAGTAGAGATACATAGTTAGACACTAGTAAGTACTCTAATAGGAAGGATACTAGTAGATAAGGCTCTAGGAGAAGGACCTAATAGCAGTCTAGAGTAATAATATAAGGTATTAAGTGTTTTTTCTTATATTTAAAAGCAATAGAACTGCTTTTTTTAGAGAGGGAGGTAGTGTAATAGATTAACTCTCTATCTTATATTCCTTACTAAGCTACTAGCCCTATACTAGTGCTAGACTAGTACTTAGACTCTACGTAGGGCTTAGCTGAGCTCTAACGTAGTATCTTACTTTATTAGTATTTAACTACTTTCATCTTATCTACTTTAAGATTATGTGCCTTTATAAGTATAATATCCTTATAGTACTAAGCGTTTAATTAACTCTATTAAATAAGTTTAATTAAAGTTAACTATTACTATTATTAGCGTTTCTAACTCTCTTCCTAAATAGAGATACTAAGTATATAATACTCTATTCTTATAGTATTAGTTTTCTATAGTTTATTAAATATCTCTTCTTATATAAGTTAGGTAGGTTTTAGTAGTATCTTTAATTCTACTATATAGTCTTTAACTTTATAATATACTATTAAATTAATAATAAAGCTAGCTTCTTTATCTATAAGATATAGCTCTAAGATAAAGATATCTCTTTTAATAATCTTTACTACGTATTTAAGGATAATATACTAAACTCCTATACGCTCTTAAACTTAATTACTTAGTATACTAGAAACCTCTATAGAACTTACTTATACTAGAATAGTTATTATTATAAACTTACTTCTATAGTTTAGTAGCTTAAGTACTTAGATTTATTTATTATATTTTTAGTAGCTAACTATTATTAGTATTCCTTACTTATTTATATAGATATATACCTTAATTAGACGCCTATTAGTAAATAACTATACTTATATAATAAGTATACTAATAGTAGCTATAATAAGCGTATTTAATATATATATAAGTTTCTTTATAATAACCTAGCTATTACTATATATTACTTCTACTATTAGCTAGAGGCATTTTATTACTATATCTTAGATAAGAAGTTTTATATTACTAATTACTAGAATTAGTATAAGTAGTAGGCTTATAGCAGTATATATAACTATAGACTATACTAAGTAGAAGATACTCCTAATAATAATTAGCTTAATAAGTTATCTTCTAAGCTTTATAAAGCTTTCCTTAACTTCTAAAGTATCTATATTACTACTATAAACCTATAACTAAATATAAAGGAGCTTAAAGAGCTTACTAATAACTTTAACCTCTTAGCTTACTTACTTAAGCTAGTATAGTATTATATCTATAGTAATACTTATTACTAGTAGTTAAATAAGTAGACTAGTGTAAAAGAGTATTACTTCTACTTTCTATAGTGAAATTAAGATAAAGCTAAACTATAGACTCTACTAGGATATATATTTAAGTAGTATTATAGTCTATATAATAATTAGTTCCTTAATTAATATAACTAAATATTACTTATAGGCTAGCTTACTAATATTAATATCTTACTCTATACTAGCTAGAATAGTATTATTAAGTATATTATTAAGTATACCTTAAAAGCTAAGAAGTAGTTAGAAGGCTATTACTATATAGTTAACTATATTCTCTACGTTATTAATCCTAATTAGCCTTTCTAGTTACTAGTTACTAAGATAATAAATTAGCTTATTAGTAAGTATAACTAGTCTACTTAAAAGGTTTACTATTATCTCTTTAGCTTACCTTTTATTAATAGTAGCTATAATATTATTACTATAGATATAAGGCCTAAGTCTTAGTAGGCTAATTTATACTTTATTAATAGCTAGAATAAAGATCTTTATAAAAGTAAATTACTACTTTAAAAGTATAAAGAGTAGGACTCTACTTATAAAGATATAATATTCTTTAAGTTTCTCTATTTATTTACTTATTAAGTACTATATACTTATTATCTATAAGCTAAGGATTATATTATTAACTTCTTCCTATAGTATAAGCCTAAAGACGTTAATAACTATTACTACTATAAGCTTATATTATATTATCTATTTTATAGTATAGATAACCTTCTTATAGTTAAAGGTAAGTAATATAATAATAATAACTAGTTAGGTATATAAAAAGCCTAAGTTAAGTTTAATTCTAAAGTTAATACTATAAATAATAGCCTAGATAATAAAGAAGATCTTTAAGTAGAAAAGTTTATCTATAAGGTAACTTTAGCTAATAATAATAGTAATATTAATAAAATTAATACGTCTTAGAGTAATATAGCTACTTACTTACCTAATTATAATAGCTAAAATATTAATATCTATAAATAGCTTAGCTATTACTTTATTAATATAGCTACTAACTAGAGTAATTAAATTAGCTAGTATACTATTCTATTAGACTAGTAGACGTAGTAGAAGGCTAAGAATGTAGTTTAGCTTACTATTTAAATTTTAGCTATAAAGAATAATCTAGTTAGGAAGTAGTACGTCTTCTTTAACTATATTATTAATTACTTTTAAGATATTTTAGATAGTAAGTTACGTAATTTACTATTCTTTAGTATTAATAGTAAGAGTAGTACTAGTAAGACCTTTATAGTAGAGGTTATCTATAAAGTGTTACTTAAGATAGCTAAAGTAGTAGGCTATATAGATTCTATTATTTAAGTAGCTCTAACTAGTATTACTACTAATAATATTACTAGTTAAACTCTTTACTTACTATTTTATTTACTAGTATAGTTTAAGTTTATAGCGCTCTTAGCTAGTAACCTTTCTATACTATAAGCTTATTTCTATAAAAAGCTCTATCTCTTTATTAATAAAAAGTTAATAATTAGGTTATATTAGTTAAGCTAGATCTCTTATTATCTTTAGTAAATTTACTCTAACTCTACTTACTATAATAGCTTTAACTTTAGGTTCTTTAGCATTATCTTTATAGGTAATTTCTTTTAGATTTTACCTATTACTAAGAAACTACTATTTAATACTAATAAGACGCTTAAAGGCATTAATTATATTAATAGCTAGTAACTATACTAGAAGTTTAAGACTATAGTTAAGCTTAAATAAGTAATATAATAGTAAAGAGATAATTAGGCTGCGTTTTATATAGCCTTTAGCTATATCTATATTAGTAAAGTTATAGTTAATAACTAGAAGCTACTTATAACGTATATATTATTATAAGTACTTACTTATAGTAAAGATATTTAGCCTTAAGATAATACTATTTATCTATATCTAAAGCGTAATAATATTTAGTAATATAATTACTAAAAGCTCTATAAGATTAGTAATCTAGTCTTACTTATTAAGGTATCTTATATAAGCTATAGTACTAAGAAAGCTAATACTTAAACTACTAAGAACTTATAAGTAGAGTTCTATATATTAATTAACTACTATATTATATTAATAGAGAATTATTAAACTAATAACTACCTCTTTAATAGATCTTTTAGCTATATTTATAATATTATATAGCTTATAGATACTATTAATTACTATTAAGAGCTGCCTATTACTATTCTTATTACCTTTAATAATTATACTAGACTATTGTTTATTAAGCGAAATAGTAAAAAGCTTATTCTTATTTTATATTTAAAGAGAGACTAAGCTACTTTAAGTATTACTATTTTATATATCTAGTTCTTATTAGTACTAGATTATACTATTTTAGTATATAAGAGTTAAGGTATCTTACTTAATTATATAGTACTATCTATCTCTTATAAAGTAGACTTTACTCTAAGTATTAGCTATATTATACTATCTTACGTTTATACTCTTAAAAGTATTCTATTTATAAAGTAATTTAACTTATAGTAGTTTAATATAAAGCTCTTAAAGATAATATAAATATAAGCTAAAGATAAGTAGTATTAAAAGCCCTTTTATTTAGGTAAAGTAAGTTATTCTTATTACTTTCTTAAAGTTAAACTAATATTATTTAAAACTACTCTATCTCTACGTCCTTTTATACTAAGGCTAAGGCTCTTAGTATATTACTTCTTTAAATATTATTACCTCTAGCTAGCTTATTTAGTATATCTTTACTAAGTAGTATATAGTAGTAAGCTAGACTAAATAAAAATATTACTATAAGTAATAACTAAGAGTAGTAGCTACTTCTTATTATAATATATAATAACTATAAACTAGCTATTACTTAAGAGTAGTAGAACTTATACTTTAACTATACTAACTATACTACTTAGCGTACTAAGGCTTATAGGCACTAGCCTAACTATAATATATATAAGTACTACTATAATAGAGTTACTAGTAATACTAATTATTATCTTTATATATAATAGTATATAAGCTATAGTATAGAGAGGAATAAAAAGAGCTTTTTTATAATAACTTAAAATAGCTCTACTATTAATAATAGAGTGTACTTAGTTTATTAATAGAGATAAGGTAGGATAAGAATAACTAAATAATAATAAAAGATAAGTATAATAGTTTACTTTTACGATATATATACTAGTAAGCTCTACTAGTACTTAAAAATATAATATAATAAGCTTAATGTATATTTAAATAATAAGTATTATGTATATATTTATAAGTAATAAGCATTGCGTGTATGTATAAACACTAGCGACGATCCTCGCTGCGCAATGTTTTCAGGCCATTCATGACTGACAGCTGATATTATAGCCTATGAAGAGAACACGGTGTATGGCTTCCGCTGGCCACCTATGCCTATTGAAAGCCTTGCCTGAATTCAGCAAAAAGCTCTCGATGATCCGTTTTGAGAGCAAATATTGGTATCCTCCTTC
>Ga0210040_10004368_pt1 | contig 18531 bp, 17 predicted proteins | sample CryGeyCG12114_NA_FD_185462 | JGI IMG/M metagenome (GOLD analysis project Ga0210040, IMG submission 185462) | Groundwater microbial communities from aquifer - Crystal Geyser CG19_WC_8/21/14_NA (SPAdes) (version 2) | ecosystem: Environmental > Aquatic > Deep subsurface > Groundwater | place: USA...
ATGGTTTTGTCAATGTTCAAAAAACCTTTTCTCCCAATGTGTTACTAAATAATGCAGGTCTCCTCGATGCAAAAGAAGGCCCGGGTCGCTATTGGAAATCTGTTTTCCAGGCAAGCAGTGGATCGGCCTTCCTGCACCTGAAAGATCCCAACGACCAACAAACGCTTAACACAGTTATGGAGTTGATGAAGAAACAACCTGATTCCATTCAGCAAATGTATCGACTGATCGATCACAAGACCCTTATTGAGTCAGGTGCCGATCCGCGTGCTTCCTTTGCCCTTGCCGCAGTTAAGGGCATATCTATCAATGCCAGAGCCGATGGTCCGCTTACGGGGAAGGCCAAAGGTGGCTCACACGGTTATTATCCGGATTTTAGCGAAATTCAGACCGGGTTTATTGGCTACGGTAAAGGTTTTGTCAAAGGCAAAAAAATTGAAGGAATGAAGCTGGTGGATATCGCTCCGATAGTTGCCTCTATGCTTGAAGTTCAATTCAATAAAACCGCGAACACCACAATCACAACCCAGTGCTGGGATTGATTTAAGTTTAGTAATATAATACAGGCTTTCCAGTCGTTTTAGTAAAAGATATAGAATCAGCAATTAAAATGTTAGCTTTTGAATTACTAATATAATCATAACCAATAATGTGCTTCCTGACCAAAATCTTCTTCTAACTAGATTAGAATTGTGCCTTAAAAAAAAGCGGTAATAAATGCACCTAAACAGTCAATTAGAAAAAGACTTTTAGTTTGAAGTTAGTTTAATAAGTATTAACCGAACTTTCATTGGCATTGATGTTAGTTATCCCTATTTTGCTTTACCAATAATTGTATTTGAGTACGATTTTGATGCAAAACACCCTGGAGAACCAGGGTGACGTACATGAGAAAAGGCTTCTAATACTCTTAAACTTAATACAAATATCTATTAGTTATACTTTGTGATTGTAAAATTCACATGATTAAAATATTAATTCTACCTGCTGTAATAAAGGTACAGGTGAAGCTATGCGGTTACTTCATTAAAAATGCTAAATAAACGACACCGACAACGAATAAAACAGATAAATGAAGCTACATACCACAAACTACAAAGACACATTTATTGAAGTTGCAGAGGACTGTTCAACGACAAAAGGAGAAATTCCACCATCAGGCGATAAGGCAAAGTCTGTGGCAAGCCTCCCATACGACATTCTTAATAAAAACCCCTATAAATTCACCTCCGACGACATATTATTTCAAGTTTATGCGGAGCGAAATGATTTAAGCAAAAGCGAACTGCAAATAGCGAGGCAAGATTTTTTTTCTAAGTGACAACCCTGTTTTCGTTCTTCGCCTATTACAAAAAGATATGGCTGGGGTATTCATAGCAACAATGGGGGCAAAGTAGCTATCTATGGGGTTGAAACTGATGAATACGAAAAGTTTTTGGCTGATAAAACATTGAAAACTGTAAAAGCAATGCGTTCAAAGAGAGCATAATGAGATATATTCTCACTATTATATTTTTATTTTGTACCAAAATCCTTCTTATGGGAACAATTCATTTTGAAACATTCCATAAAAACAAGTTTGAGTTAAAAGCTGCCAATTTTTTAAGTTCAAAGAGACAAGCTGGACTTAAAATCAGTAAAACTTCCAAAAGAACTTCTTCCAGATGATAGATTCTTTACTGTATTACATAGCCAATTATTCCTATATTTTAGCAATATTGCTTCTTGTAATTAAAGTTACCTTGTTTATCCATTTTAAAAACAAAAATTGGAGTACACTTCAATTTCTATACTTTAACCGCACTTCCATTAAGTTTTCTACAAGCCTGCAAAGAATAAAAATAAAAAAGGATCAAAATGTATTAAGCATGCTGATCCTCGTTTTAATTATTTTAAATGTGGTGGCCTTACTTATTCAAAGGATACACTAGCCTCACTATTCTTTTTGTAAAACAGACAACTAAACAAGAAGTTTGCATTAATAACAGGCTTTGATGTAGGAATAGAACAAAAGTCAAAAGGAAGTTCAAAGATGAAGAGTGTCCTATTGTTTTTTCCTAATTGTAATTATCGCCGGTTTAAATTCCTTAAAAGGGTGGATACTCAATTCAACCACTGCATTTTTAATTTCGTCATCTGTAGTGGTATGATACTGGTCCATCATATGCCGTTGTGCCAATTGCCTTATTGTTTCAAATTTGCTGTAATCCCTGTCAATTTTTTCTGAAACTAAATTTTGCTGATAATTCATACCCGTATTAAATAAAATTAAATCCGTCAACACTTTTTGTATTTCCTTTTCTCCAAACTGCGGCCAAATTCCTGCAATTTTCGTTTACTTCAATATTATCTTTTTCGAAACGTCATTTTTATCTGAACATCTTCCAAAACACGTTAAGGTTTGTTTTTTTTCCATAAAATGTGCCAGAAGAAATGTATTAACTAGGAGAATATTATTGTTACGCTTGTTACGTCTGATATGATAGTTGCTTAACATTAAAAGGGATTTCATCATGAATGTATATTCATAAGCTTTACCTCTGCAGCTAGTTGCACCATTTCTAAATAAAAAAATTTATATGCTCTAATTACTATAAGTAATTTTTTGAAAAAATATAACGCATAGTTTATGTTTTCTTCATCTACAGTTTATACAAGCTGGATGGTTTCGAAATATCTAATCAATGAAAATTTATCTGCTGCTATATTAAGTTGCCTGTTTCTTACTACTTATGCGCAGAAGCAGTCTAAAAAGCAAAATATTATCGTCATTACGACAGACGGTTTCAGGTGGCAGGAAGTTTTGACTTTTGCCAGTTCAAGAGAATATATTAAACCCCACCATCCTAAAGTGACTTTTATAGGTTTCGGCAAGACAGACCACTATTCGCATGAAGACCAGTGCGATTTATATTTTGCAGTTCCGTAAATCATTTCATGATTATCCTGGTCCATATTTGCCCCAAGCCTATAACCCTGCTTTAGTAGGCTCCTATAGTAGTTGATATAGGTAAGTGAGGCAGGGTAATTATCGTACGTTGTAACAGTAGAGAAGGCTGGGCCAGATTCCACAGCAACACTCATAACCGCACTATCAGCAACTCCTTTGTAACCGCCTGTAAGTCCGGTATAATCAGTTGTATTAGGATGAGCAAGGGTAGCAATCGCACCTGCTTGCTTCCTTACTTTAGGCTCAGTAAAGTTGATAGTATAAAAAAAACTTATAATTCTAGGAATGTGGCGAAGCTTATTAAATACTTAATTTCAAGTTCAGTAAATGGCTGTCACTTCTGTTTGGTGCTGCGCACCCATGAAGTCTTGTTTGTTGTAGGCAGTGCTGTTTTGACTTTTATTTGTTATAGCTTTTTTTTATAGATTATGTTTGAAAATATTTTTTGGGGGTTATTCAGAAAGTCTGATTTTCTTCCCTCTAATTCTTTGTCAAAAAATTTGATGCTAAACGTATTTATTATATTGTGAACTTTTTTAGTTTCTATACTTCCTGTTAATCCAAAATACTTTCCATAAGGAAGCCATAATGGAACGTCCAAATAATCAACATGAAACATACCCGGTATTTGGATAAAATATCCATCAGTGGGAAGTCTCTCATATGTATTTGTCATCGTGTACAGATGCTGTTGAATATCTTTTTCTGTCCAACCACCAAATTTTTCTCTTTCAATCCTCATTGTTTCGGCATCCCGTGTCATAATCATTGTTGGTATTTTCAATCCATATTTCATAACATATTTTGTCATTGGCGATTCCATAATCAGGCAGGCTTTTATCCTGTTGTCTTTAGCTGCTGCTTCTGCGACAACAATACCGCCAAGTGAAACCCCGAAAACACCCACTCTATTGGTATCAATAACATTAGTCAAAATTTTAAGTGAATCATTTTTATTAATTTCTTGCAGGCAATCAATTACAAAAGAAATGTCCTGTGCAAAATAAGGGATAATGCCACCTTTCATTTCTACTCCATTTAACTTAGGAATCACAGGCAAATCTTCTAAACTTTGGTGTATCAATGTCTGCATTTCATTTATCGGCAGACTTCCAATTTTTCTCTCATCAACAAATTCCGTTATTGCAACTGCTCCAGGATTGTCAATTCCTGCAACAATATATCCTTGGACACCAATTGTTCTATTTGAAATGTATTAAACTTGCGAGAACCAAACAATCCAGAATGATAAATAAGGACAGGATAGTTATTTCTTGTGCTGTTGATTTTTGCCTCTTTTACTGCGTTAGTTTCAACATATTTAAAATGCGAAAAAATGAAACCCGGATAACCGAAAAGTTTAGAAAGTTTATTAGGTAACTCTGGTGTATTTTCTAAATACAAAGTAAAATTTTGATTGACGTTTAGCGAAGTGGGGTACCAGATTTGTAACATTAGTTCCGTTTTCGGCTTGTGTCTTCACCGAAAAGTTCACTTCTGGATTTGTCAACAAAATGGTAAGTGGTAGTGCCGATGCCATATTCCCCTATTAGTTTTTGAAAAGTAAAAACCGGAAAAAACAAAGAAAGAAATGTTGAAATGACAACAAATAAAAATGTAACTACCAAAGTTAATTTTCTTAAAAGCTTTTTTTTTGGGAAGAAAAGAATTGGAAAAAGTGGAATTGTAATATAAACCAAAAACATTTGCCATCTTATTCCTTCAAATATTATGTGAAAAATTATAGCAGATAATGAGCAGGACAAGCAATATCGAAAATCGTCTTTTTTGGTAAAACTAAGGTAAAGAATATTGCCAAAAACAAAGTGGAAAGTGAAATAATTTCAAAAAATCGCATTACTTTTTTCTTTGGTTTATCATCTTCTCAGAGTACGATTTAACAGCGCTCCTAAGCTAAGCAACGCTGATAAGATGAGAAGGACATTTCGTGCTGTTTTTTGTTTCATAATTTATTTACATTTTTGTATTTGAATATGGCTACAATTTATGTATGCACAATCCAATCAACTGGTCTCCGAAGAGAAACAGGTTGCGGAAAGTTTTTTACCTAACCAGTTGGCAAAATAAATTGAACGTTATCGTTAATTCCGAGTGATGTTGGATTTCATTTAATACTTACTTTTCAACAATTAAATTTAATGTAAGCTTATCAATTTATTAATATACAATTTACTGTACTCTACGAATTTTGCCTATGTTTTTCATTGTAGTCACTTTATGTCTAGCTTGTGACTCTTAATTAATAAAACTTTCCATGTATAATAAATATGAGACATGCAACAAATCATTACCGAACATTTGAGTTTTAATTGATCCTGCTTGCTGGCTAAAGAAATTTTGTAGCGCCACATTAGGTTATTAAAAGTATTGCCAATAAGTGGGGTGAAGTGTTAGAAATGGAAAGGATGTAAGTTCTTTTGTAATGCTGTATAAAAGATGGAGCTAGATTTCTTAATATACGGGCTGAGGAGGAGAATATAAACAACTTTATGGTGCTGTATCATCCCCTTAAAAGCCGTATAGCCTCACCGTTCTATGCAAAAAATACTTTTTTCTTATTTGACAAAACAGGACACCTGTCATCTTTTGGTTGATTTAACCTCCTTAAAAGTTGAAGTAGTAATCCGAAAATTAAAGAATGTTCGAAAAGATGTTATCAACTTAATAACAGACAGTACTTTAAAAAAAATCCAATGAATAATGTTGTAGAAATTGCGATAAAGAAAGACAAGCCACTATCTCCTGAGGTGTTAAAGAATATAGATGCTTACTGGCGTGCAGCTAATTATTTATCTGTAGGGCAATTGTATTTAAGGAATAATTCACTTTTAAAGGAGCCCCTGAAGCTGGAGCATGTAAAAAATATGCTGCTGGGACATTGGGGTACTACGCCCGGTCAAAACTTCATTTATACTCACTTAAACAGGGTAATTAATAAATATGACCTTGATATGATTTACATTTCTGGTCCTGGTCATGGCGGACCCGCAGTTGTTGCCGGCACTTACCTTGAAGGTACATACAGCGAAGTTTATCCGGCTATCCCACCGGATGAAGAAGGACTGAAAAAGTTGTTTACCCAATTCTCATATCCAGGTGGAATTTCAAGCCATGCATCTCCACAAACACCAGGATCGATACACGAAGGAGGTGAACTTGGATACTCTTTAAGCCATGCATTTGGTGCAGTGTTAGACAATCCCGAACTGATTGTTGCATGTGTAGTTGGCGACGGAGAAGCCGAAACTGGTCCTTTGGCGACAGCCTGGCATTCCAACAAATTTCTTAACCCACTTACAGACGGGGTTGTGTTGCCTGTTTTGCATTTGAATGGTTATAAGATAAGTAATCCTACAGTTTTAGCAAGGATTACTCATGAGGAACTGGAGCAATTATTCCAGGGTTACGGGTGGGCACCGATATTCGTGGAAGGTTCCGAACCGGAAGTAATGCATCAATTGATGGCAGCTGCATTGGACCAGGCAATCAATCAAATAAAAAAAATAAAGCAGGATGCGTTTGAACATGACAATGAAACACGGCCGCGGTGGCCTATGATTGTTTTACGGTCACCAAAAGGATGGACTGGTCCCAAAGAAGTTGATAGCCATAAGATAGAAGGGACCTTTCGTTCCCACCAGATTCCGCTTTCTGTTTCAGCATCTGCTCCAAAAGACCATTTGCAACAATTGGAGAATTGGATGAAGAGTTATAAACCTGAAGAGTTGTTTGATAAACAAGGACGTTTGCTCCCCGAATTGGCGGAACTGGCTCCAAAGGGTGAACGACGTATGGGAGCTAATCCACATGCAAACGGAGGACTTTTACTGAAAGATTTGCGGATGCCTGATTTTAGAGAATACGCAATTGATGTGCCTTTACATGGTTCGGATGGCGAAGGAGATGTACATGTTACCGGACGTTTCTTAAGAGATGTAATCAAGCTGAACGATGACAACAAAAACTTCAGAATATTTGGACCAGATGAAACTGTCTCGAATCGTCTTGAAGCAGTATTTGAAGTTACGGAACGGCAATGGAATTCTATAACAGAAGAAAATGATGAATTTCTTGCTTCATCAGGCAGGGTGATGGAAATGCTGAGCGAGCATCAGTGTGAAGGTTGGCTTGAGGGCTACTTACTAACTGGCAGGCATGGCATTTTCAATTGCTATGAAGCTTTTATACATATTGTAGACTCTATGTTTAACCAGCATGCTAAGTGGTTAAAAATAACACGTGAAATAATATGGAGAAGAAAGATAGCTTCATTAAACATACTACTTACTTCTACTGTCTGGCGTCAAGATCATAATGGGTTTACTCACCAGGATCCTGGTTTTATTGACCATGTCATTAATAAGAAATCTGAAATCGTACGTGTTTATCTTCCACCAGATGCCAATTGCCTTTTATCAGTAATGGATCATTGTCTTCGCAGCTATCACTATGTAAATGTAATTATTGCAGGTAAACATCCTTCGCCACAATGGCTAAGTATGGATGAAGCTGTTGCACATTGTACCCGAGGGATAGGTATGTGGAACTGGGCGAGTAACGACCAGGATTGTGAGCCGGATGTTGTAATGACTTGCAGCGGAGATGTACCTACGCTTGAAACACTTGCCGCAGTATCTATTATAAGAGAGCATTTGCCAGAAGTTAAGATTAGGGTAATCAATGTAGTTGACTTGTTAAAACTTCAAAGACAATCAGAACATCCTCATGGGTTGAGCGATGGAGATTTTGATACTTTATTTACCAAAAATAAACCTGTCGTATTTGCTTTTCATGGTTATCCCTGGTTAATACATCGCTTAACTTATAACAGAACTAATAATAGTAATATACATGTTCGCGGATATAAAGAGGAAGGAACCATCACTACTTCCTTTGATATGACCGTACTAAACGACATGGACCGTTTTCACCTTGTAATAGATGTGATAGACAGGCTTCCACAAACAGGAAGTAAAGGAACTTATCTGAAACAAAAACTCCAGGATAAATTAATTGAACATAAGCATTACATAAATACAAATGGAGAAGATATGCCGGAGATTAGGAACTGGAAATGGATAAATAAATAGCGTCTTTGTTCTTTATAATATAATGAAGCAATAGGGACAAAGATTTCATCAAGGTTATAAAGAAATTATTTTATAAATATTATAGTTCGGGAAGGTTTTAAATATTGAAAAGTGGAAAACTAAGTTAGACTAAAAATAAAACAGGGATATAAAATTTGTATGCTAATTTATAATTCTAATGCCTTAAGCAAAGAGTAGTAGTCTTGTAAACAGTAATGCTATTCTCAATTGTGTCACAGGTATAAATAAATAGAAAGAACTCTTCTTTATCTGTTTGCAGTTTTGTCCATAGCATTTCACCTACCCTTATATTCCTTAATTCAACCTCAGTTACTAAAGCGTCACAATCTTTTATATAATCAAATTATTAAAATTATTTTACTGAAATAGTGACAATTACTCAACCTGTTAACGTTATCCTTAATTTTTACGAAGTGATCCAAATATAAAAAAGGGGGGGAGGTAAAGCAGTCTATTTTATTTAATCTTCCGGTAATAATTTTATTACAAACATTTAATATCACTTCTATAAAAGTTGAAACAAACAAAAATATTTTTGTATCAATTGAGATTATACTAATCGGGGAGAAAGCTTCTTTAATTTCAGCTCAAACGCTAATATTAATTACTGTTGCAATGCTCCAACCACACCTATCTAATAAAAATTACAGAAGAAACTTTTTCAACTATGGCGTTAAACGAGCAACATTATCAAATATTAAATAATTTTTTTAATAATACCCAATTTTCAGAACAAGGTGCAGTGATAACAGATCTGGACGGAACTGCTATACATGAATTTGAAGGAAAACTTTCTGTTCCAAAATCAGTTCAATTAGGTCTTAAAAAGATACATGATTTAGGACGTCCTGTTATAATTAATACTTTAAGGTTTCCGCTTTCTGTAATCCGGACATTTGGCAGGGAGTGGTACAATATATCTAATGATCCTGTACCTACAGTATTAATGAACGGAAGCCAATTAGGATATATGGTAGAAACCAAAGAGGGGGAACTTTCTTATGAAGAAATTACGGCATTTCCGCTGGAAGAAACTACAATTGATGAGGTAATTGTTAATGTGCAGGAGTTAGTAACAAATGGGGTAGATGATCTTTTGGTTTTTTATTATCCCAGAAACTGGACAAAGGGAGAGATTATATGGACGCCGGTACAAAGTAAAGTAGCGTTTGCCCAAAATAAATACCAAAGCGCTTCCACTGTTTACTCTGCCGATTTAAATAAGTTGAACGACGATCTTAAGGCGGAAGAGATATGCATGATCTTTTTGCTTATTGAAACACAGCAGGATAAGTTAATGGCTTACCAGCACTCCAAAAAAAGTAGTTTTTTTACGAGAAAAGGAATTAATAAATTATCGGGAACGACACAAATTGCGAATATTTTAAATTTTTCTCTTCCCGACTCCGTTGGGGCAGGTGATACCGAAATGGATACGTTTTTAACAGGAGTGGGACTATCCATTAATGTTGGACATAACATTCTTCCCTATAAAGGTAGTTACTCATCAATACATGTAGCCGGTTCATCTGAAATGGGAGAGTTATTATTTGAACTGGCAGCAATGCAAAAAACAGTTATTTAAAATTTTATGGTAAAGGAACGTTCCGCCGAAGAAATTAATGAATATTCTGAAATGGCGAATTCAGTAATGAAAGAACTATTTGGTAAAAAATCAGGTAAACTGCAATATAAGCCTGCTGGTCAGACAAATTTTGTATTTGAAGCCAATTTACCTGATGGAGATTTTATCATTCGTATTTCTACCGCTAAAGATAAAATAGAGAGTTTTAAAAAAGAGCAATGGGTACTTGAAAGGGTAAAAAAAGAAGGCATTCCTGTAGCAGAGATAATTGAAGTAGGAAATGAAGTCGTAAAAATGCCTTACATGGTACAGAAGAAGATTAAGGGACAGGATGCTTTATATCATCCTGATAAAAAAAAGATATTACAACAAATGGGTGAGTATAATTCGATAATAAATAAGATTCATACAAACGACTTTGGAAAAACATTTGATTGGAGTGACGATGACAGTTCAAAAAATAAAACATGGGAAGATTTTCTTAAAAATGAAATAGAAATAGAAAGCAGGCTGGCAATTTTAGAAAAAAACAAAATGGTATCAGCCGAAAGTTTAAAAAAGCTAAGTGAGTACCTCCAAAGAATTAATGAATTGAATTTGCAACCCGTATTAAATCATGGAGATATGCGGCGAAAGAATGTATTGGTTAATGACAAGGCTGAGATAGTAGCCATTATAGATTGGGAAGAAAGTTGTTCCAGCATAGCTCCGGCCTGGGATTTATCTATTGCACTTCACGATCTTGCTGTTGATGACAAGCAATTTTATCTTGAAGGATATGGTATAACTTCTAAAGAATACCGGGAAATATTTGAAACAATCAAAGCATTTAACTTAATAAATTACGCTCCTATAATCAAAGACTTGGTTAAAAGAAAGGAAAAACATCACCTTGAGTTTTATAAATTAAGATTAAGCGGTTGTTTTGATTTATACTCTTTGTAGTAACCCATACTTATCTCTAAAATTTAAATAAAAAGCATTGCTGCAAGCAGATAATTAATAAAGGAGTAACGAAATGTATGTATACTATAATCTTTAAGTTATTGTCTGAGTGAAACGTTTGAGACTTCTAAAAAAACTTTGGGATAAACCATGAGCTAAGCTAACTTGTAGGTGAAGGCATATTTTCTTCACCTAGTCGGTTTTTTAATATTTGATAAAAAAATTTTCGGTTTACTAATAAAGCGGGTCTTTGCGGTTCAAATGACTTTATGTAGTTCAACTTTTTGTCTACAGGTGAAAGCAATTATTGTCATTTTTAGTTGAGTTTAAATATCATATCCATTTGTTTTTTATTGGCAGACTTTGAGAGGTTTTTCATTATCATATTTCGTATCCTGACACCAATATTGCTTTCAATATGTGCCATTTTTCCAACTGTCCAACTGGTATTTACAATAGCATGGGCTTTATTTTTTCGTAATCTTTCGTATTGTACAAACGTATCTTCAATCGCAATTCCATCGTCAAGAAGTTTACCTAAAATATAAGCATCTTCAATTGCCTGGCAAGCACCTTGTCCCAAGTTTGGAGTTGTGGCATGAGCCGCATCACCAATTAAACAAACGTTTTTCTTTTGCCATGTGTTTATTGGTTTTAGATCAATAATGTCGCTTAGTATAATTTGTTCTTTTGTAGTTGCCGAAATAACATTTAAAATGTCGTTGTGAAATTCCCCAAACATTTCTAATAAGTTTACTTCGTCATACTTTACATTTTTAGAATTTGCTAAAGCATACCAGTATATTTTTTTGTCGCTTATTTTCACAAAACCAAAGCGTTTCCCTCTACCCCAGACTTCATTTAGTTCGTTGTGATATTTCTCCGGCAATTCAATTTCACAGATTCCTCTCCAACATTTTTGATTGGCATTTCTTAAGGTGCTTTCCTCAAATAATTGACTTCTAACTACTGATTTTATTCCGTCAGCACCAATTAAAAGTTTACTTTCAATGGTTGTGTTATCGTCAAAAGTTAATTTGAATAATTCTTCTTTCTCAATTTTTAAAAGCCGTTTTGATAAGTTAATATTTTCAAGACCGATTTCGTTGGCAAGTATTTTTTGCAATTCGCCTCTGTGAATTGCAATATTATGAACGCCATACTTATTCTCATATGCTGAAAGGTCAACTACCGAAAGATTGTTTAGTTGAGTGTCTGTAATTTTCATGTAGGAAATTTTATTTCCTGCTTTTTCAATTTTATCTTCAATACCCAATTTTTGAAAAACTTGCATTGCGTTGTTCGCAATTATTATTCCTGCTCCAATGGGTTTGATTTCAGCCGAACTTTCAAATAATTCTACATTCAGTCCTTTCTGTTCCAACGTCAAAGCAGTGGTTAGTCCACCAATTCCTGCTCCGATTATGTTTACTGTTTCTTTCATTTTGCCCGGTCGTTTCTATCGTTGTAGTGTGAGTAGTAAAATTTCTGCTAACGTTTTTCATATCCGGCGACGTTTTGGAATTAGCAGTACTAAATTTAATAAAGATATACTACCTACCACTCAAACATAAGCTTCAATTAGACAACTTGTGCCTTAATACTGGAGAGTCTGTTTAACGTAGTTTTTTGACACTCGCTTCTAGTGTATAATAAGTTTAATTTATGCTCATGAAGAAAGCCTTTTCTCAATTTCTTTTCGAGCAATTATTTGCCCCTATAGGGCCTAAGGATGATGTTTTTATAGAAAGCCGTACTTAAATAGACGTGATCGCTCAAGTTAAGCAGCGAGAAAATGAACCAGCCACAGAATTAGGGTATACCCTATAGTTGTGAATTTATGACCTGTTGCTTAAGGATTAGCAATAATTATATGCTATAACTTAAATAAAACCTGAAGGTGTCGTGGAGGATTGCACAAAAAAAATTAACCAGGATCAGTTGTAAATAGATTTTGGCAGTAATGTTTCATTTCTGACATACCAACCATAAGTGGCACCAACTTTAAAAATTGTATCAGGGAACCTTGATAAGAGTAGAATATTCAACTCTTTCATCACTTTTTGAATTATGAACTCTGAATCATTATATTTTTCAATAAACTCCTTCTCAAAATCGAAGGTTTTAAAAACATCTATTTTCTTAATTTAAAGTTGTTAGTTCATTTACATCTAGTTCATATTAGCTTTTGAACTTTGTGTAACAGTAAATTAATCTATCAAACTTTATGAATTATCAGTTATACGATTCTTATGGAACCATTGAAGCGGTTATAGATGATAATTGTGGAATGACAAAATTTTATAAAGTTGCTGATGCTTTATCAAGTGCATTACAAATTTATTTTCTTGTGAAATCGGAGGAGTTTGAGCATAAAGAGTGGGTTTTTATATACAAAGAACATCTTCTAAAATTACATTATAACATTTACAGAGGAATTTCTCTCACTCCTGGTAATATAGATGCAAATAATATAGTTATAGAACTTGCACAAATTCTTAAACTCAAACTTTTTTAGGGTTTATATATATTAAAGTTGTTTAAATACTTCTAAGGTTTACTATTAATACCTTTTACTGAATTTTCGTACAGAAATGTGTGAGATGTGCACCTGATCGCTTACAAGCGGTTAGGCCGTCTACTAGATTATAGCAGGCATTCTTGTTTATCTAATGGTTTACAATTTGCCTTACACCAATTTGGTATGTTGTCAACGCGAAATTAAAGTGCTTATTGAATTTTGAACTATCAAAGAAATAATCCCTGTCATATTGATACATCATTTCAGGCATTTCACGCATAAAAGGCACAAATATACCCAATACTTTAAGCATGAACATAGGCATGACCATTACTTTTTTCGAAGTGTTCATTTCCTTATTAAACAGTGCAACCCATTCTTGACCTGTCAACGTGTTTTCATCAGTCGGCAAATGCCAGACCTGATTATATGCCTCTGGGGTATTACCTAAAATAGCAGTTGCTTTGGCTGCATCGGGTGTGTAGATGAATGAATGTTTCTTTGTGGCATCAACAAACCAAGTTGGCCTTTTGGCCTTCTTTATATTTTTGAATACTGTTTCTATAAGAATACTTTTTTCGTTATCAGGTCCATAAAAGTCGGGAGCACGAGCAATTAATGCAGTAAGATTGCCGATTTCAACTTCCTTCATAAGCATTTCCGCAACTTCCTTTCTTACGATTCCTTTTTTACTTGGAGGATTAACGGCTGAAGCCTCTGTCATATGTCCTATTGCTTTGATATCGTACAGATAAACGTTATCAAAAAAAACTAACTTGATTTTATGTTTGATACAAGAGGCAATAGTTGCTTTCATTAGTTTTGGCCATTTATCTCTCCATACTTTTATACTATAATCAAAGCCTACTACAAGGTACACTACTACGGAACCTTCAATTGCTTTTTCAATCATTTCCGGGTTTGATAAATCAGCAGGAAACAATTCATCTGTTTCATTTACTTTTTTCGGATTGCGACTTACCAATCTAATTTGATTGGTATAAGTCATTAACTCCTTCGCCAGCAGCTTTCCTATTGTTCCATTTGCTCCTAGAATTGTTTGTCTCATTATCGCTTTATTAATTTTGTTAAGACTAATTGGTTAACCGAAGTTGATACTGCTTAGTGCGGCCTAAGCAGTTGTGAAGAGACCATTAAAAACTTCATTTTTCATTTTCTTCAAATCTACTTTTCTCATTGTAAATAAACGTTGTCATTTCTCTTGTTGAATGGTCAAGAGATAATGCAAGCTGTTTCAAAAATCCTTTCATCTCTTCTACCTCCTCGTCAGAAATAGTTATGTCTTCAAGATGGTTTATAACGCCGAGAATATTTGCAATAGGACTTCGCAATTTATGAGAAGTCATAAACATCATTTTTTCCAGCCCTTCAATATATTCCTTTTGTTGTTGTACAGCTTTTTCAATTTCTTCAGTGGCAGCGATTAACTCTGCTGCCCGTTTTTCTTTCTCTTCCTTTTCACAAGCAAGTTCTTTATAAGCAGTGATTAGGTTTGAGGTACACTTTTCTTTCTCTTCATTTTGAAAAGCAAGTTCCTTATAAAAAATCATCAATTCTGCTGTATACTTATCTTTCTTTTTATTTATAAGTGCAAGTTCTTTTTTTTGAAGCATTAATTCTGCCTCTTTATTTGTTATGTCCATCTGATGTAAAAAATAGAGCCTGGTAAAATAAAATTATAAACACAGTTGTAATACAGCAATACATGAGATTAGCAATCGCAATTACATTTAAGAAAGGCAGCCAATTTCGACTGATAAGAAAATAGCAACTAATTAAGTAAATAGCGTAAGCACAAGCCAGTATTGATAAAGGGCTTAGGACTTTTCTTGGCATGCCAAAATCTTCTTCTAACCATATTGAAATTGTTCCTAAAAAAAATGCAGTAATAAATGCACCTAAACAGTCAATTAGAAAAAGACTTTTGGGGTTTGAAGTTAGTTTAATAAGTATTAACCGAACTTTCATTGGCATTGATGTTAGTTATCACTATTTTGCTTTACCAATAATTGTCTTTGAATACGGTTTGATTCAAAACACCCTGGAGAACCAGGGTGACGCACATGAGAAAAATGCTTCTAATACTCTTAAACTTAATACAAATATCTATTAGCTATATCTAACAATTGTGAAATCAACATGATTAAAATATTAATTTTACCCTGTCAGTAAAGGTTCAAACGGCTTCTAAATAAGTGGACTGATAATGTTTGTAAAAGGACAAATAGGAATATGAGCTAAAACTGCCGCACAATATTCTTTGCCTCTTTCTCTTCAATTTCTATAACAGGTAAGGCATTTGAGTGTGAGAAATGAAATTTATCAATGACTTGTTGCGGATATCATTGGCAATCAAAAACGTTTAGAAAAGATGGTAAACCTTACCCTGCAATTGTCACTTTAATCGCCTAAACTAAAGAGATATGTATTTAATAGGAAAGCTTTTGTGTTTTCAAACCTAATATCCTAAAAAAAACAGTTTCCCCTAGATGGGACGGAAGGGGTGAACTAATCTCTTTTGCTTTCAACAGGTTTGCCAATAAGTAAGAACTCAAATAACTGTTGATTTAAAAATTTTTTCAACTCCTTTATAAATAACCGGTAATTTAAAATCCTCCATTTTACAAACTGTCACTTATTGCTGAAATATCTATTTGACTAAAATAAGGTTCTAAAAGATCTGTACTAATGAATGACTTTAACCTGTGAATTTTATTCAACTCCGGTTTATAATAAATCTCAACACAAAAGGTTTCCAACAAGTAAAGCTGAATTAGGCATGTTGACCGAAAACAAAAAGCCCCGGTAATACCAAAATTATCGGGGCTTTAATTTTGGAGCTTATCGTCTAGTCCACTTAATGTTTTAGTGGCAGTGCTTTTTTTCGCTTTGGGTGTCGCTATCAACAACAACTTGAAGCGTTACTATTTGAAGTCGTTCCGCAACAAGCTGATTTTTCTGTTTTTTCAGTCGTTGAAGTTTCGCTACCACAACATTTGTTTTCTGTTGTATCGCAACAAGTGCCTTCGTCAAGTTTATCGGCATAAAGAGTGATACTATAAATGCCTGAATTTGATTTTTTGAATTCAGCAATGTCTTTGGCACTTATATATTTCAAAAGCAAATCGTCAGGCAATTCAATAAGGCGTTCTTTTTTAATTTGGATATTTTTGAAGCCAACTGATTTTATTATTCCTAAATATGCACCTTTATCTCTTGCACCTGCAACACAACCTGCATACATTTCGGCAGCCTCTAAAATTCCGTTTGGAAGTGATCCTTTATAAACGATGTCGGAAATACTAAAATGTCCGCCAACTTTTAAAACTCTATGAACTTCTTTAAATGCTTTTTCTTTGTCAGGAACAAGGTTCATAACGCAATTACTAATAACAACGTCTGCCGTATTTGTTGGGATAGTTTGCATATTTTCAATTTCTCCCAATGAAAATTCTACATTTTTGTAGCCCAATTTTTGATTATTTTGTAAGGCACGAATTACCATTTCTGGTGTCATATCAATACCGATTACTTTTCCTGTTTCGCCAACAATTCTACGGGCAATAAATGCGTCATTTCCTGCACCCGAACCAAGGTCAATAACTGTGTTGCCTTTGTCTATGTTTGCAATTTCTGTTGGAAGTCCACAACATAGTGAAAGGTCAGCATCTTTTTGATAACCATCAACATTTGAATAGTCTTCTGTCATAGACGGGATAAACTCGTCTGTTGTACAACATCCTGTGTCTGTTGAACAACAACCTACTTGAATATTTCCTTTTGCAATATCTCCGTAAGATTTTTTGATTTCTGCTTTAATCGTTTCTGTATCCATTTTACTATTTGTTTACAAACAGCAACATCGCCATTTGATAGTAACACTTTGAAACGACTAAAAGGACGCAAGTTATTTTTACGGACAACCGCAATTTTTATTTTCTATATCAATAAGATTGCCGTAAATGTCGCTTTGATAAGAGCAACAATTTAAAAAAAGTTCTTTTAGTTTTTCTTTCCCACGTTGCACTCTTGATTTTGCACCTGAATAGGAAATGTTTAATTTTTCGGCTAATTCTTTTTGAGAAACTTCTTGAAATTCGGTAATTAGCAACGCCTCACGATAAATGCTGGGCAACTTATTGATGAAAGGTTTTATACAACAGTCAGCAATTGTAGCATTTAAAGATTGGGTTTCTTCTTCGGTAAACTTTTCTACAATCTCCGTATCATAAATTGTTTGTTTTCTGTTTCGGAAATAGTCGTTAATCGCATTTCTAACAATGCCATATAAGTAATGCCTTAAATTTTCGACTTGGTTTACTTTGTCGATATTGCGAATGATTTTAATAAAAACCTCTTGTAAAAGGTCGTCCGTGTTAGCCGAATTTCGTGTTTTGTTTAGTATAAATGCTTTCAATTCTTTGTGAAAGGCAGTCCATATTGTAGTTACATCAGTTGTCATATTTTGTCCTGTTTATGATTGTCCAACTGTATGACGTTGAAATATTTAAATAGACGCAGGGTTGTTGTCACACCTTTTGGTGCAGGTGCTTTTTGTTTTGCTAAAATAACACCCTTGGAATTAATCTGCTTTTTTAAATAGATTATCATTCCCGTCTAAATAACTGTTACTAAAAAGAACCTGATTGTTACAGAATGAAATGAAACCGTATAAGTAACTGTTGGGTGAAGTAAGGTGGAGTCCCCACATATTAGCATAAACAATCTTTAAATTCCAATTTCCTTGAGCCACAATAGACGAATCTTCCAGAACTGTATAAGTTGAATTTGAATTAAAAGTTACTTTAATTTTTTTGTCAGCCATAACCACTTTACCAGTCGAACCCCAGCGTTGTTTTATCAATGTCCATGAACCAATAATTTTGTTAGCAATTGCTGTTGAGTCTAAGTAGGGTCTGCTGAAAAACTTTAATACGCAATAGATACAATAGTTTTAGTAACTTTTGCATTAATAAAGTGCAAAGAAAGATGGCAAGAGCTTTAAAAACCCGTGCATCAAAGCAGCAATATATCAGTACAGGACAAGCAATCATCCCTGGTTTTGAAACACCTTTTGACAAGCATTTAAATAGTTCTAACCGTTGGGTCGTACTATCGGGTAAGATGCCATGGGATGAGTTAGTGAATGTTTACCAGAAGCAGATGAACAACAGCACAACCGGTGCTGATGGTATTAATCCCCGTGTAGTTATTGGCGCTTTGATTATTAAACACATGTGTGATTTAAGCGACCGGGAAACCGTGCAGCAAATACAGGAGAATATGTATATGCAGTACTTTCCTGGTTTTAGCAGCTTTAGTGATGAAGAACCATTTGATGCATCCCTATTTGTAGAATTCAGAAAAAGATTAGGCA
>Ga0210040_10004369_pt1 | contig 18530 bp, 17 predicted proteins | sample CryGeyCG12114_NA_FD_185462 | JGI IMG/M metagenome (GOLD analysis project Ga0210040, IMG submission 185462) | Groundwater microbial communities from aquifer - Crystal Geyser CG19_WC_8/21/14_NA (SPAdes) (version 2) | ecosystem: Environmental > Aquatic > Deep subsurface > Groundwater | place: USA...
GTGAATCCGCTTCGCCGCAGTACTTATCAATTATAATATAGACCTTTCGTCTATCCGTAGTAGCTTACGACTAGTCTAACGTCTTAACTAGGACGTACGAGACACGTAAGCCTTCGTAGTATTCCTACATCTTTAACTTATACTTTTACTATAGTATCGCGCATATTAGTAGTACTAAACCTAGGAAGTATTAGGGAAAGATAGCTATACTTTTTTATACACTTATTAGTAGTGTTATTACGAGCCTAACCGGCTTATATCTATTCTAACGGTTATACTATCTAGATTACGGGGTGTAAATCGCGAACATCAAGGTTAGTTTACTACTCGAGTCGGCCTATACCGAATATTAAACTCCTACTCATCTACATAGCGCTACAGCAACTTCCGTATAGTCATATTTTATAAAGCACGTATGTAGATCAAGTGCATTGGAAGTCAATGTAACGGCGAAGGCTGAAATCCATCTATTCCAATGGTCCTTCACCACGAGATGTCGATGATTGGCTGATCGGATACGGTGGCACCGATGCAGTCAACAATTGCACGCCACTGCATCTTCAGCTGTCGAGTTTTGGGTCTGTAGAACATGTATTAAAATCTATGGATGTTATGAAAAGAAGAAAAGTAGAAGAAAATCTATCAGTACAAATACCAGTAGGATGTGGTTCCATCAGTTTCATCTCTCCTCTTCAGACAAAGAACATCTCTGCCACTTTCCTTTATGGGCAGGAATGCTCCGATGGCAGCAATCTCAACACCAGGAAAGGTAGAATTCCAATACTGCCGGTGTGTTTTGCTTCGTGGGCATAGATGAATAGAACTGTGAATCATATGCTCCGAATCGAGTTGCCGTTACTGCTCACAAGACTGCACTTTCAACGCCGTTATTAGGCGCTAGCTGAGTATCTCAACAAGCTTGCGACTCCGGTAACGATTTTGAAAGGACACAACAACATGAAATCACCCTGTATGCCCGCGTACACGCAGACCGTTGAAACTCTGATACTGCCTATGTTATCGTGGAAACATTCTGTGCTCCAAAATGATGCGGCATCATCGCGTGCATCATGTCTAAGTGAAAGCACAAAAAAAGCCACGGCCGACGGGATTTAAAACCCGGTCCTGAGCCGGTTATGTCGTCGGAGTGAAAAACGGAAAAAAGAATTATGGGCCGACGAGGATTTGAACCCCGGTCTCGAGACGAGTTTGCTTGTTAGCACGCAGTATGGACTGTGATCCAAATCGACGTTGGGCAGAGCCTCTTTTAGTAATTTTGATGTCTACCATTTTCGATAGACCTACAGTCGTAAGTTCGCTGATAATAACAGCGTTAGAGTATCTTGTTTATTGCAGACTCGTCTCGTATGCTGACCACTGCACCACCAGCCCCTTTGTATTGTTGAGACAAATTTGGTGTTTGAAACATAACATCGATAGATTTATCACGCTAGGCAAACATTATCAGGTGCAATATTGGTCGTCTTTTGATACGTGAAAAACCAAGAAGAATACTGGGCGAAAGAGGGAATTAAACTTTGCTGGTTGTAATCTACAGCACGTGGGAAGTGGAATAATTAGGATGAATCCTATTGCATGCTATGGCCTACTTACGCTCGAGGATCGTGCTATAGCCTATACAATTCCTTATTCTAGCTGCCCTTGACCGCCGTCGCTAGAATGTTGGTATCGTTAACGTTCTCTCACGTGTCACCTCCACGAGGACCAGCAGCCACCTTTGCATCTCGGTTTTCTTCACAACAGTCAAGTTTGTTTTCGATGCCTATCAGCTCACAGAACCTAGCTTGTCTTGACTTGTGAGTTAGAAGGAAGATTTGTGCGTGGTCGCGCGGTGGAGGACCGGCAGGTTTGAGGTGTAAGGTAACATTAACTGCAAGAAGTATACGGATCGTATTCAACGCTTAGCTTTGTAGCGGTGCTTTAGGACCGCATATCATAAATTCGTGACGTCGAAATTGACATCTACTGACTCGGCGGATCGGGTCGGGGCGTGCCTAGCCTGGCAGAAGACGTAATGTCAGATCCGACCGTTATCTCCTGGCAACACTTCTCTAGGGCAGGGTCTGAACGGCCCCTTCCACTAGTCTTCCGCGCATATGACTCTATCCGCATAGTAAGAAGAGATGGAGTACGAGTCCGAAGCATATCAGTAACGTAAAAACAAATATAAAGCCGCATGGTCGTGGTCTCGTCGCAGGCATACTAGTCAAGTCACGCAGAGCAGGGTGTAAGCGAGACAACGTGCATCTATTCCAGTCCAGCCTAAGAATACACGTGCCCACAGAGGAGCACCGTTACTCAAAATTATGTCCAGTCATTGTAATTTGTAATAGCTAAGGTGAGAAAGAGTATTGCGACGCCGAGAAGATTGGCGATAGTGACGATAGCGCCAAATCTATCCTCCGTACTGCCTACCTGACTACCTCAGTAGAAAAACTGGATGGAATAACGCTGCGACTATGCGCCGAGGTGAGTCCAACACCTAGTAGCCTAGTATGACAGCATTACGCAAAAGTACTCGGCTTTAGACTAGTCTCATTAGCACATCCAATGTACTCCTAAAGCAGGGGAACTGTGTTAAACGCTTTTATGCTTAGCGCAAGGATCTTTTGGTGTGCGCTTTGCACGCGATACACAACCACGCAGCGCTGGATTATTTTCATTGTATAACTTCGCATACATATAAGTCGATCCTGCGAATTCAGTGCGACGATAATATCAAAATCCGACTACGCGTTGTCGCTGTGCAAAGGCATGAAATTCGTGCATCAGCAGTTGAGGTGTCGGGCATCAAGGCATCAACCAACATTTGGCGCGTGCACGCAAGCGCAATTGGCTCTCGCGCCCTGACATACCGGGAGTACGATAGACTTGGCCACCGTGCATGTTGGACACTAGGACCCTTCTCCTTAACTACTGCATACGGTTCTCTAGAAAAGCTCGCCCGTGCTCCCAACTCGCAACAATCGGATGCACAGGAGATTGCACTATATAACACTTGTCGTATGATTCGTACAATAGCAGAGCACTAGCGTGCCGGAAAGGTCTATCGAAAAAGCACCTCCGTACACTCGCCAGTCAGGAGTTTGCTCAGATCACCCACGTATATCTACCTGCATCCTCGCTGCAACAGAATATGTCAGAAAATGGTCAGATCCACCTTGCACAGGTCACGGACTTCGCAACTCTCGCTTGAGCGGTTTGTGGGTATCGTCTGCCGTCTGGAACATCACAACGTGATTATCAGTCATGTCGACGGGCACACGCGCTGTTCCTCGCAGTACCAGATGGAAAAGGTACATTGTTGAGGTCTACAAGAACAATATCGAGGACTAACATACAATTACAGCCAGTCGCTCGACAAGGTACTGCCGTACAAGGCGCGAGGTCACAGCACCAGCTGATCGGCGAATGTCAGGCATCCAACGCATCGGGCAGCATTGCAAGAGGCTGCCAGTGGCGGAATCGATAGTGGAACACAGGAGAAGAGTGGTTACTCGAGCGACCAAAAAGAAGCGAATGGCGTGAACGACACGAAGTATGAGACTGCGCTCACTGCACCACACCCAATCCCATTCTGCGGTACTAGAGAGCGAGTCCCTAGCCAATAAGGACTCTGTCCTGCCGTCTGCTCCACGACCTGTCCGGCGTCCAAACGTGCTCGTCACCCTCAGACGATGGTTCGGGTGCTTAGGAAAGAGGGAGAAACAGCTTGAGTTGTCAGAGTCTAACACTATCAAGTGCTTTCCTCACCCGATGATGAGACGAGCAGCCGTGGTCTCAATATTTGTCCCGTCCTTGGACGTCTGACTGATTCTATCATGGGAAATGAGAGCAATCGGGAACAACCATCCGCACTCGCGCACGCCTAACTGCACAATCCACTTCGAAGCGGACAGGAAGCACAAATGAGATCTGAGACATAGAGCTCACGCCACCAGACCCGCGCGAAGGGGAAAGAGCCAATCAAAAGAAAGTACATCCCAATTGCCAACGGATTTACTTGCGGCAGAGTGGGGAGAGAGCTGTAGAAGTGGAGACAAGCAATGGGTGAGCCGAAAGATACGCCTGACGGAAGGGAAAGTGGACGAAGGATCAAGTCTGCTACGATACCATCAGTACTCGAGAAGATCAAGACAAGGTAAACATGCAAGGAGGCAGCTTCGAGCGGACGTGCTTATGAGCAGAGCGTATGTGGACGAGGGAAAAGGCAACACATTACTAAGCTCAGAGCTCATGGGAGGAAATACGCCAGAGGGTGTTGTGAGCCTGAACAATGGAAGAAGTCCCGTCCCGGCTTTGGTGGAGCTGTGTACATGTACTCGTGGACGACATCGGCATGTTCTGGCAATCTGTCGAAGGCCAGTGGTGCATAGGGAGCAGGTGCTGACGAGGTCGAAAGACTCAGGGATCAACTTGCCGCTAGAGAGAGGCCCTTTCAGCGATGCTGACGTACAACATGCTGGGGAATCAAGTTCTCGGACAAAAGGTGAGCTGCAGCAAAAGATAAAAGTCAGAAAAACTTGGTCACGAAGTTTCCTATCACCATGGAGGACATATAAGGCACGAGCACGTTGTGCTTCAAGTTCTCTTCTGCTTTCGTAGCTTGGAGTTTCTTGGGCAGCTGAGGGTCTCCAGCCTCGTTGAGTGGCACTACTGATGGCGCATGGTTGATATACGTATGGGCGGTAGAAACCAGGGGCAACTGAACGGATTCAAATACCGAGCTGAGAGTTTTTAAGTTGCAGTGCAATCTACTAGGCCTCACTCAACTTGAGCGGTTGTTGATTCCTAGTTGAAGTTGCAAATTGCACAGGTACGTACTTTATCAACCATAGCGATTTTCTTCCATCCCTCACCAATAATTCCGCGCAGCTGTGTCTATCCTGCAGTGCACTACACGACCATTGAGTTCTTTTTTACAAGAGGTCAATCTGAATACTCTTTCCACAACTTGAACATCGAAACTCCATCTTTTATCCTCCTTGCCTGCGTTAGCGGCAAGGACGGCATCTCGATCACCAAGCCATACACGGGTCTCAAGGATCCAACAGACATTGCTTGCGTTAGCGGCGTTGTCTTCCACCAATACTACCGTTATCAAACGCCTCGACAACCTTCAAGCTCTGCCTGCGTTAGCGGCATTGCTTTTCTCTCAACACCCTCGATAACCCCCAAGCTCTGCCTGCGTTAGCGGCATTGCTTCTCTCTCAACACCCTTGACAAAGTTCAAGCTCTGACTGCGTGAGCGGCATTGCTCCAAAAGCCCATACCGAGACCAGACTGTGGATAGCCGGTGCTGAACATGGAGCCAACTACCACGATGACAAATTCCAAGGCTCCAAAGAAGAGGGCGGACAGTACCCCTTCAAAGCCTCAAATCCCTTCTACGATCGATCTATCAACATTACACTCTCATCACCTGAATAGACGTCTCGAAGGCCTACCTGAAGATGAGTGGCAAGCAGTGGAAGCAAATGCGTTCTGCTGTGGTCTTTGTGACGACTCGGACTTTGTGCCCTCGCAGGTCGATCTCATCGCCGCACAATGGCCAGAAAGGCATAGACTGCTAGCTGCTAGGACTTCCAGCACGAAAAAGCCACAGCGATTCCTCTTGGTGATCAAGTTTTTACATGACCTGGTGGAAAAGGCCGAAGCTTATGGGAATCGGGATCTTGCAGACTATGCCAGGTACCAACTAGCATGTTGGACACTGTACCATGTCATCCGAAGTGCTCTGAATGGCAATTCTCAACACGTGAATGAGTGCTTCACAAGCCCGCAATATCTGTACAGCCAGAAAGACAAGAGAGCCGAATGGTTTCGTGAGGTCGTGGACGGCGCGGTACGATACTGCAGTTCCACTTTCAAGAACAAGCAATCGCCATCAACCGTGGTCCCCGCGGCAGCCGCCGTGACTGGAAATACGTCTTCGATAACCATACCATGCAAAGAAGCGGGTGGCGCCTCGCGAGATGGTGTCGCTCCGGAACAGGTACTTGGAAAAGACGCTATGAGCTTCCACTATGACCTGAGCCAACGTAGAAATCTGCCAACTTGGAAAGATATGAGAGCGGTTCAGCCTGAGCTCCACGGCTATCTTCTGGAAGAAATGTGTAACCAAACGGCATCTCTCACTGACCAGTCCTGGAAAACTCCCGAAGGCATCCTGTCACATGGAGCACAAGGCACGGGAAAATCGGTATTTGTCGAAGCCTTCTGCCAGGCGTTCGAGATTCAGTTGTACGTACTCGACGCATCAGTCAAACAAAGCCTTGTGGGTCAATCCGAAGAGTGAGTTAGCCCATCCCTTGTTGAGTTCTTAATCACTTTCAGCTGACTGGGGAAAAGAACGATCAAGAGCCTCTTTACGCATCTGAAGCGCGTTTCCACAAATACAATCTGCGCTCTACTCATAGACGAAGTCGATGCACTGCTGAGCTCAGACCTCCAAGGCCCAAGTAGTGGTTTCACTGCATCCCTCATCCAGACTATCAAGGCCGAATGGGGCAACCTCATCAATCAAGGCTGTCACTGCTTCATCTTTGGCACCACGAATAACCCCACGAAGATACCCATGTCAAAGGACTTTGCTCGTCGCTTCTCTAAACCTTTCCATTTCAAATATCCAGGTACAGAGGCACGGATCGAGCTGTGGCAGAAGGCGCTCACGACTCGATTCAAACACGACATCAATTCCAATGCTGGATGGGCCCAACTAGCATCGTGGACAGCGTCATGGACCGTGAATGACATCAACCGTTGTGTCGATAAACTCCAAGGTAAATTGAGAAACAAGAACTTGTACTGGGAGGAGGTAAGTCGGAGAACCTGTGTATCCAAGATAGGGGCTGATTATGTGCTTAGGTTCAGCGTCCCGATGGCACGTTGAAACAAGTACTCATGGTCGGCAGGGGGGCTGGGATGACTCCGGTTGCATGGAATGATCTCTCGAGAGCGGCGCAGGTCGAAGCACGACAGGAGGTTCCGCCTCTGACATTGCCGCAATTGAAGACACACCTTGATAAGGGAAACGATGGGGGCCCGTTCAAGCCAATGGTCTCTCGAGAAGTAGACAAAGAACACGAAGAGTGGCAGAAGCAGTATAGTGGCTCATCGTAGTATCAGTCCTCACAGCCTATGGATGACCGTACACACTCCGTTTTGGACGCGTGAATGGGTGGGAACGGTATCAAGTAACGGCCAATCGTATTATGATGGTATGAACATCTCGGCGTGCCTTGTAGCTAGTGTTGACCATATGTTGTTCTGTACGGTACACCACCTCACGAGCTCACACTACATTTGCACGCCACAAGTCCAACGCGTGATCTCCGAAATTTGACAAATACAAGCGGGGCCTCGGTATCTTTAACTAGCATAGCACACTTACCGCGTTATGCCAAAGTCTGGAATGGGGGCAATCCCGCCTACAGTGTCTCTTCCGGCTCGTCCCCCATCGCAACCTCAGTTCATCGACTCATATCAATGGTCTCTTTCTGTGCAGCATACCGCTTAGTAGTTATCTTACTCTACTGACGAGCATCAAAGTATGTGCTCTGTGGTTGAAAGCTATCGAAAGGTGGTGCAACGAGATCAACAGCTGGACGACGCAAGAAAGGAACGGATGAACATGTAAACTACCAGTGCAAGGGAAATCCTGCATTGGGGCAGTTGCTAGCGTCAGTAGGCGGTGACAAACAATCACCTGGATTACCTGACCTCGAAAGCGAGCACTTCGACCGCCGCGTAAGGACCATTCCAATAACCTAAACTCAACATGGCCGCGTACGAGCGCCAGTCTCCTCCAATCATCGCAAGCGGCAGAGTCGACTTTGATAGAGGATGAGGATGACAATGAAGGTGATGGCGAGATGACGATCAAATACAGAGCTTCGAAAACTGACGCAGGGATCTGCCAGCTTAGTCACGCCCTAGAGTGTAGAATGCTATCTTGTCTGATTTGCAAGGTGCTTCCCAGTGTAGCTCGAGGCTGGAAATGTCATGATTTGTGAAAACGGCAGCTACAGGATGACGAACCGTAAGCAAGGCTGCCAACCTCAACCAGCAGTGCCTGATATCAGCTGCATGAGGACCGAGGTATAGAAGCAAATCCGTCTTGACCGTTAGGAACGAAGCCTATGAATCCGATCGAGCCACGTGGAGTTCAGTATCTTGAGTTCCCCCGAAAGTCAAGATGTATCAACGCTGCGCAAAACGTGGCTACCGTCTCGGGGAAGTCGACCAATGAGAGCGCTTGGCAGCAAGCTCCGGTGCACTTTACCCTTTTGAGCATACTGATAATTTGACAGGAGCTGGCCAGTCACATCTGAGCTAGAGCAGAATGGGACTAACCAGGTCGGAAAAAAACTTTGAGTGCGAAGAAGTCATTTGTCTTGGTCGGCTCTGACGGCTCAAGCTTGTGATTTCGATGCTACGTGACCCAAACCACCCCTCTTGCTATTCATCTCGACGACTAGATCTCCGACATTTCGTGCTTGGATGTATGGTGTTAATGTGACCGGCGTCGAGTTGAGCTCATGGAGGGTGGCTATCTTAAGAACCATGCGAGAAGCTGGCATGGCTGGGACACCGTGAGTCAAAGTGACGAGTGACGCCTACAAGAAATGTCAAGGGGCTGAAAACTGAGCTGAGGGTCACGATTATTCTATCGAAGTGGGTGGAGGATTCAGAAATGGCACAAGCATGCTACGCGGGGAGTCAAGCTCGTCACAAGCTTTGGGTATATCCAGTCGGTGCAAAAGTGCTATGCCTTGAGATATTCGCTAGCCCGCTGAAAAGTCTCGGAGGCCGTTATCAGCATGGTGTTGGCAGCCACGACCCACTTGTCATTTCATAGGCTTAGCGTACTGTACATCTTAGCTACCTTAGCACCACCAATAATACTACTGCAGCCCTCCATCCATTTACGCCCTTGAAAGGGGTTTGGCCATCGATATTTCATCTAATCGACCGCGTAAGTCAAAGATTGGTCTGTTAACGTCTATAATAACTCCGCTCGGGTGTATATGGAGGCCCCAAGCTAATGTCAAAGAACAGCCGACCGCAAAAGTATTGCTACAAACAAGTTTAGACTCGATTTGGCTAGGTGTCCTTATGGCTATAGGCACTTCTTTACTCCAAATGCTGCGCCTGGTTAGGCATATGCTTGCTCCCTAATTTTTTCGTGGTCGGGCTTTTGATAGTGGCTGGGCCCCTGCTCTCCAGCAAACGTGATCTACATTAACTGTCGGGCATCATGCAAACCTGCACCGGCTCAACAACTTGGAGAACATTTGACTCAGGTTGTATACATCCTGGAGAAGAATGAGCGCAGCGGTTGTCACGTATCGTCCTCTACTTGTACTTGGTAGCGCCAACTAGTGTTCGAACTCACTAACCCACGGTTGCGAACAATATGTCCTCTGACAAAAACAGTTAGACTTCTGCCTTAGGCATCATTCACTGATGCACACCTGGGAAAGGGGTTAAGAAAGCATAATCAAAGGGTGGAAGGGAACCTTAGGAACGAATGATGCCTGAGGCGGAAATCTGACTTTCTCTTGTCTGAAGAGATAGTCATCTGGTCGTGTAAGAATACGACTGTTTCATGATTGAGCGTTTTCAGTGACTAGAGCTTGTACGAGATTCACGATCAATCGCTTCGGTGCTAAGCGACTTGAGTTGCATACTGTTCTCCTTGGTGACCTTCTGCTACCAGATTTAAGTGTACCTTGCCAAATCTTGATACGGGAGATGATGAGCCATGCAACTCTTAGGAAAGTTTTGATGGTAGTAAGCTACTCAGTGCTTATTTTGACGTAGTCACTCTACCGTTCATGCTCGGGTCAGCAAGTTTGGGAAGACAATGCGCCAACTAGCCTCCTGCCGGTCATGCGAATTGGCTGAGTTTGCTGCCACTCATTATGCTGGTGCTACTATAGGCTGTACCTTGCCCAGTTTGTTCGCAATAGGTGTGTGACTGTTCGTGACTGTAGCGGAAGGATTGTTCTGAAATTGGAAGGCAGTTGCCGTGGGGTATCATCGCCGACAAGTTGCCGACGAGGTTATTAGCATTTCTGTGAAAAAGCGTGCAGCAGCGGCCAGCTTGCTTGTCAGCGAACAGCCGGCTAGCCCTTGCTCAATGCATTACTGTGGCTACAGCTATGATCTTGGACGGCACCACTCTGGCACGAAGACACATGATGGGACACCAAGTCAAGGCACGAAATGCTATCGTAAAAGGTAACATCCAGCATAACTAACAAAAGGCTATCTGCAGATCCCAGAGTGAACACTTGTCTCTTCTGCATTGAAAGACATGTGTCTCCAATGGACTTCGAGTTTCAGATGAACCTGGGTTGAGCGTGAAGAGCAAGATTGCAACTGCCATACGAGTAAACCATCTTTGCTCGCTCTTGCGCCTGACTTGGCACTTACCGAACAAGTCCTAGCTGGAAGCTCTAGCAGTTTTTGGCCGTGTTTTCAACCGTAGCGCTCGACACTTTAGTTCCACTAGCACGCCACGTGTTCCTTCCGCAAATGGAAGCTCCACCTGCCAAAACAGAACTTATAGTGGTCATCTTAAGTACACGCGAGGTGCACGTGTTGCAAGAGAAAATCGACTTCTAGCTCGGTACAATTGGCAGAGTCATTGAGTTAAGAGGCAGTTCTAGTCAAGAACATTTACCCAATCGCAGTGACACAAGTTCGCAAAAGTCTCGAGATGTTATTGGCCTAGCAGGGCTTGATGTTATGGCAGAACAAACACGAATGTGTGCTTTAGCCGACACTCGCCAAGGAGGACTCGAGCACCATTGGAAGCAACCCTTATCGAGCACTTTACCCTTGCACCATTGCATCCTGGTCGTTTACCATACCAGTGGCCATAACGCGATATTTCGGACTTTAATTCGGTCGCTCCTTCCAACATTCCAGAGCTTGGGACCTTAGCCGCGAGAGCAAACGACTGCAGATTTATTGCCATTGACGCCTACCAGTTCGAATCTTTTCGCACCGACTATGCTCTCCCACTGCAGCTATGACACCATCGTCTCTTACAAGTCGTCAAGCACAATGTCTGCCGCCCTCAATTGTGCACGAGCAATGGTGTTTGTGCCGGCAATGGAAAGAGTCTCAAGACGATTCTTAGGACGGCCATGAACGACCTCACCGCACGGGCATTTGTCTCTCAACAGGTCGGAAGATGTGCGTTGTGTTGTACATTATTGACGTTCAACAGCCTGCCGGTACGTGACTTCGGATCGAAGGCAGAGATGAGGTACAGCTCAGCGTCAACAACGACTGCACAAGCACTAGTAGGTGTGAATCAACATCACGAGTGCGGAAACAGGCTCAGGACAGATACTGACGAAGCTCCAGGTGGAAGCTCTCCACACTACCACATCGACCAAGAATCGAGCCTGATCCCTTGCCCGCTGCTGACAAACCTACGACTACCGCCTCCATCGACTATACCACAGCTTTTGCTGGCCCGTCGTCGGTAGAACGAACGTGGAAGCTGATGCAGGGCAGAAGCTCGACAGATCATGAAAAGTAGGAAGCATACCACGGAGGTCGATCAATGGCAGAAGTGCAAGATCAACTCTAGCACCCATCTTCCATAGCATATAGCAGAGGTTTGCCTCCTACAGAGTGAGCGCTCCAAGCAATCCATGCCTTTCCAATCTACTACCGCTAAATCAGCACGAACAAGCTGAGATCACCATCATCGAAACCCTGTCACCTGTCAAAGCAGTCTCATGAATGCCAACCCATTACCAACCGAGCCTATGCATAGCTTCTTGATGTGCTCGAAGTCCCCTGCAAACATCTCCGTCACACGAAGCCCAATACCACCGACTTACTGAATCTTCCACTTGAAGACAAGAGATATGAACACTCTGCCGCCTTACCAGACCGTGCTATCGAAGTGCTAGCTTATTGAGGCGGTGTGAGCAAGACCCAAAGGCATGCCACACAAGGTGGGATGGCCTAACGTTGATGCGGAATTGTTGACAGCAGTCTTCTAGCTCGGAACTTTGCACCCAATCCAGATCACCTCCTCAATTCAGATTCATAGACCACGAGGACTGTCCGACACCACTACGTCCCCTATATGTATCTCAGATCGATCTCGAATACGTGTCCAACCTAGCGATGGCGAACCCTTCGATGCCTACAGACCAGAAACCTACGCTGAAAGCAGCAGTACTCAACCCCATGGCTCTCTCAGACTTTTTTCGGGGTACTTTCGAACAAGGTAAGATAGTCCTTGCCGCATCTCGGATATGCTGACACAATCATAGCCTTCGGTGACACAGATATCCACGCTTTGGCTTTTGTTGGTGTCACAGAGACATTCTAAGACGAAGATCTCACGCAGGCCAACTGGTATCCAGAGCACAAACGTCACAAATGAGGGAACATATCGCTCGGAACCTAGATACTGGAACTGGGACTGCAACGCCCCTACCGAGGCCCTCACCGCTCGCATGCCAGCACAGTTCCTTTCGTCTTCAATTATGGTGCTTACTTGGACCCACACTTTCTTATTGCCTGGTCGCCCTGCTGCTCGTCGGAGTCTCCACTGAAGGGGCTCGAACAGTCACGGTGGTGTCCAGAGTCCACTGTGACTAAGTGTGAAGGCTGTCCGGAAAGTGCTTCGACTGCGATCAATCCAGCCAAGGTCGTGCTCACGAGAGCCGGGCTGGACTTCTCCTCCCACGTTTCATCACAAATGCCTTGTCCGAGGTCAGGTTGAGGCTTGACACATCTTCATCACTGCTTGCCAGCTCTCGCTGCCGCCGGATCTCGTGTAGTGCTTGGGAACGCTAGACGCGAGCTCCGGGTTGACCAACGTGCCGAGCAGCGACATTGCAGGGTTCGGCACCAACGCTACAGCCTGCCTGACTGCCACAGAGCATAGGCATACCAAGACCAACAGGATTGTATCGCAGGCTCGTCACTCACAACGCGGTTAGCAACGAGTGAATAAGCTACGGACAGCTTCAGACCATCAAGAAATTGGGAAGACGTCAATGTCGAATAGCGTTCATGGTACGGACACAAGGGAACCAAGCTCTGCGACAGAAGACATCATACAGCTATTGGCCTGTGGTATCCACTGGAGAGCAGCCTCCGCAAGATGAGCATGCCTCACGAATAGAGATTGGTGTTCACGAAATCAGGACTTTTATGAAGCTCACTTCGCCAAGCGACATAGCTTTCTTCGATCAACATCTATGTGTCTAGCATCACCCAAAACACCACCATGGCAACTTAGAATGCGAAGGACGGACAGGATGACCAAAAAGGATGGAAGCTTCCGATGTTGCGTTGCCAACGCCAGGAAGCTGGTGTAGGCTAGAATGCGTTGTGGTAGGGCCAATCTTAGAACTGACAAAAGCAGAGAAGGATGTAAGTCTCGTGCTAATCGTCTGGAGACATCACACAAGTGACAGGTAAGGAAAGCCGCGCATGACATAGCTCTGATCTCAACTGACGCCTCAGGATCTTGACATAGTGCAGTCGATACCGTGGCCGACACTTGCGCCAAAAGCATTTCGCCTGAGGGACTCCTTGGACGAATGACAGCGCCATTCTCGCCCAGGATATCACCACTACCAAGCACTGCACGAACCAAACACCACTACATTCGGAAGGAGACAGGAACGCAAGGGTGTTGACTGCACAGCCCACAGGGATGGCGGCTAAAAGCAGTTACTAGCACCAGCAAGAGTCAAGATTGAACCTGCCAGCTTATCACAACAACAACGCCTATCACGTGTTCACACAAGCCGTGCTGACCACCGCTCAGGGTGATACCGGCTTGCGACGCTCGATCTACAAAGAATATTCTTGCGGCCAGCGATTGACAGCGTCACTCCCGGCTACCGGCGCAGGAGGTAATGAAACCTCGGCTCATGGCCCGGTATGGTTCCAAGCGTATAAGCACCACCCGCTGACAGTCAGAGGCAGTCGAGGCAAAGTACGGGCTGACATATCTCCAAGTCTTGCTCCAAAGCTGCCGAGCCTTAAGATCAAAGAAGATGCTATCATTGGCATTCAGCAACTCTGGCAGCGTCATTCCTGCACGACTTTTGTCCCTGCCGCCTTTCACTCATCGGAATGTGGCAAAAGATTCACAGCCTTTTCCACAATGTTCTTGGAGTCTTATGCCACCCAGTCAACAACCGGATAGCTTTGTTTGCCATCTGATACTTACGCGGCCGGGCACTAACTCCGCCGCTTGGACAGCCGGATGTAATTCTTGAGCTCTATGAGCCAGTCGAGCCACAGACCGATCCTATCGACGTTTGAGACCATTTAGCCTGTCGACTTCAAGTGTCCCGAGCAGCACCCAGGCGTGTCACAAAGGAATGAACAACAACCGGTCCTCTTGTCCATGCCGTGGAGTGACGAAATTGTGGACTAGGACCGTTCTCCGCATTCGTTATCCAAGGACGCATCTGGAAGAAACAGACCTTTGTGAGGTACTTCTTGAACCGCTTCCGGTAACATCGAGCCTGGTATGGCTCTCAACTTCCACCTTTGCTCGCCGCCGGTACCGATCCGCGAATGGCGGTCAGCAGACCATGGATTTGACGATACAAGACCTCTGGGTTTATCCTCAACAGTCGGCATGTGGAGACGAGATAATGCCTCTTCTGCTTCGGCATCTACGTCATGCTGGCCCAAGATTTGAGGCGAGTTCGGGCGTCTCACTCAACGAAGTGCAAACGAAAGGCGTCCCTAGAGCTTCATGCATCTCGCTCGGATCACTCACTTCATGCTCTGAAGCATACTAGATGGGTTTGTTCCGTCCGGGATTCTCGAGACCGTCCCTGCCGTCGTCAACACGTTCCTACCTCTCGGGAAGAAGATTGATTGTCTGGATATCAACGTGGCCGTCACACGCAGTACATCATCATTCACCTAGTCCGCCAGGTGTCGAGCGGAGGCCAGTTATCTACGGTATCTACCGATTGGAACCCCGGTCTGCCAACAACTATGTTGAATCATGATTGAGGGTGCGCTCGATCTTCCTCTTCCAGGCCTACCAGAAGCCAGTAGGACGCTGCAACGGACGGATGTGTCCAATCAATTGTGAAGATCCTCCTCAGCCAGAGCACACTACCGTCGCACGCATCCTTTTTGGACAGACTAGTCAATGAAAGGCGAGGCGCGGATCCCTCAGCTACGATCAGCGGTTTGATGGCGCACTAGGAGGACTCCGAGCTCGCACCAGGCACACAAGCAACCTGTTAACGATGAAAAGGTTTCGGAGCAACGATCAGTCGGCGTTGGCTCGGCAAAAGGACTCATGGACATCATGGCTCAGGCAAGGTGATGCTCCTGCTACAGCATCATGGAATGGAGACCTACGAGCGGTTCCTGCGCGTCACCGATCGACAAGACCTGCAGGCTTTGGACGATGCGATCAAACCGATATGAAGATGACAGCATGCTCTGAGATCTTGCAGGTTCACCCGCAGTGGATGCTACCAGCGGTACATCATCTAGATGTCTACACTGATGCTCGAGGACGCCCGGCTGCCTCCTCGAATATTCCGCTTGCGAAAGAGCTCTGAGGTGGGCTCATCTCCTGGCTGAGTGTTGTAAGCCTCTTGGTAAGAATGGGCGACTATCGTCGTACTGGGCTTCGAGTTGTCTTGGTTGGTCGCCGAGGCTATCCGGTCCTCCAACAAGAATTGGATGTCTGGACGCACTCTACCACCGGCCGGAATGACTCCCACAGGAGGAGACACACAGCATCCCCACGGTCCTCGTGCAGAGGTGCGTTCGATTTAATATCACTCGCTTCGAGCTTGGATGGGCACGGGCACTGCGGAAGGCGAAAGAGGGCAGTGAGAGAAAGTGTGAAGTCAAAGAGAGCTGGCATGCACTCCCGGTGTGCAGGACATAGCTACTAGAAGGTCAACCAGTGGTATTAGAGTCTGGAGCTATGTTATGTGCACTGCAGGGTCGGGCTGACTTCTGCTATGTAATGGGGAGAGATACCTGGTATAACAATCAAGATGCGATTGCAATCTGATGAGACATCCTCGTAACGCTCCACCTCGACGCTTAAAGGGTTTGAGAACAGCTAGAATGCTGAGTAATCCAATACTTGATCTCAAAGCTTCTAGTTCCTACTCGTTGCCTATGATTTCCGTAAGCGACCCTGTTCTCTCTCGGTGTTCCGGAAGGCATGCAGCAGCGTACTCTCCGAAAACACAGGAGGCTGAAGTCGTCGTCTGAATAAAAATGGGCGGTAGCACGTATTCAAGGCTGTCAGTAGTGCTTTGAGGTACTACAAAATAGCCTGCTGCCGACGTTGTCACCACTGTTAACGCACGCAATGTGGATATATAGTTGCGGGTAGTCGCTTACTGGTAACATGGGAGTATACAAGAGTTGAGGCGCAAGTGTTAATTGGTCATCATGGTTCTTCGTCGACAGTGGCGAGTTTGGGCGAGTTGGTGGGAGTAATTATGAACACAGAAGATATCACGGAAGGCATATAGTGTGGAAGCATGCGTCTTGAGTTAAAGTACGCAGATCACTATCATGGACAGGAAACATGGTTGAGACCCATCAAGCTAGAAAGCCGGCATCAAGCGCCCCAGTAGCAAGTCGTCGGGATGTGTCTGGATATATCAACCAACGCGAGTCCCCCTCGGCAATCATGCGGAGCCAGTCATCGCAATTCTGGCGAACGACTATCGACCTTGACCTTGACCTGAATTTCAGTATACCAGGCGCAGACACAGCCAACAGCCACGTCTCCGATCAGTCCAAACCTGGGGTCGGGATGCCTTCGCGCGACCGGATCAATGCAGGCATTCAGCCATCCCCGGTTCCCGAGGGCCGCAAAGAGCCCCTGTGCGTCTACCAGGACTCCAGAGGCAACGAGTCGACGTGCCTCGTGAATTGGGTCTCAACCCACCGCTTGCCCATCGACTGCTTTGATGTCAAACCCCTGGTTCATGCGAGCCTTATAGACTTTGGCGGAACCGAACTAGGTAGGCATGGACTGCCGGTACAAGAGATCTAGGCCGCTGGCGGTGGCGATAGGGTTCCGCATGACATAAAAGCCCAGGCGGTTGACGGGAATCTTCCTTCGTGGTATCCTCTCATCTGAAGCCTTCAGTGAATGGCGCGCGTTCGGAGCCACTCTCCAGATGTGTGGAAAGAGGATGAAGAAGGAACGCGATGGCAGGAGGGCCAGACCGAAGCAGAGACGATATCACTGTCGTAGAGCACTGTCGTTCATTATGTCCCGGGCAGACAGTGGCAAGCTGATCCGCAATCGCTCCGGGATGTTCGTGCCCTTCCGAAGACGGGTCCGCACCGCTTGGAAAGCTGCAAGGCCTTTCTGCACTATCCGCCTGTTCGATAAATTGTCGTTGGACCAAGGCCCGCCTTGTGTGGGCGTTTGTGGGTGGTCCGTCGTTGATCTCAGTCGCCCACCGGCTGGAGCATGCACCGGGGACGGTGTTGAGCTGGTAGCGGGGGATAGCCACAACCTGGGTCTTCTGACGGTCCGTACTGTGGGAAGTTGTGAGGACTGATAATCGTTGAGATAACGTGGTCAACTTGGTAGTGTCTCCGAAGAACGGGGAGATCTGCTCGAGTATTCCGGAGAGCCTAAAAGGAGCTGGATGAGTGGATGGCCTTCCGGCTGAACGTGAGCCGGAACCACGCGAAGTGTGGAACTTGCAGATGGAGGAGGCGTTCAAGCAAACTTACAAAGAGTGCTCGTGATGACATCCTGCTCGCAGACAGGTTGATGGATTCGAGGTAGGATTGGTGAACGTCTTCCGCGAGACGAACACTCAAAGATGGAGTGTGGTCGGCGAGCTTGATGGATGGGAACAAGGCGAGTAAAGTTTTCAGCCGTCAGCCTCAGCTAATCATATGTACATGAACTGGGGAGGTTTTCAGACCTTCTGGAGCTGGACAGATTGACGCATGGTGGTGGTGAGAATGTTAGATAGCTGAGGAGGCGACCATAGTGTCCAGCGACTGACGGATCCGAAGTGCGAGGAAATAGCCTTGCTTGGCTATTGACGTGATAAGCAAACTATTCGGAGTTAGAAGTGGTGTACTGCTTCGCTCCAAGCCCCCAACAGCTGGCGTGCCGGGTGACGAAGTCTGTTCTTGAATTTGACACCGGGAAGTGGTAAGGCTCGAACCGCAGTCATGACTTGCTGCTTGTTGATCTATCGTGCAGGCTCCGGAGTTGAATGGCTGGCATCCGGTAAGTGAGACCTGTGCTAAGCAATGGTCGATGGTTAATGGTAGATGATGGACGGTGGATGGTAGATGATGGACGGTGGATGGTGGATGGTGGATGGTGGATGGTGGATGGTGGATGGTGGATGGTGGATGGTGGATGGTGGATGGTGGATGGTGGATGGTGGATGGTGGATGGTGGATGGTGGATGGTGGATGGTGGATGATAGATGGTAGATGATAGATGATAGATGGTGGATGGTCGATAG
>Ga0210040_10004371_pt1 | contig 18524 bp, 16 predicted proteins | sample CryGeyCG12114_NA_FD_185462 | JGI IMG/M metagenome (GOLD analysis project Ga0210040, IMG submission 185462) | Groundwater microbial communities from aquifer - Crystal Geyser CG19_WC_8/21/14_NA (SPAdes) (version 2) | ecosystem: Environmental > Aquatic > Deep subsurface > Groundwater | place: USA...
AGCCGGGGACGTCGACGAGGACGACCAGCGGCACGCCGAACGTGTCGCACATCCGCACGAAGCGGGCCGCCTTCTCAGCGCTCAGGGAGTCGAGGCAGCCGCCGAGGCGCAGCGGGTTGTTGGCGATCACACCGACCGTGCGACCGCCGAGGCGGCCGAGCGCGATGGTGACGTTCGGGGCCCAGCGGGCGTGCAGCTCGACCGTCGAACCCTCGTCGAGCACCCCGTTGACCAGCGGGTGGACGTCGTACGCGCGCCGGGGCGACTCGGGCAGCAGCGCGGCCAGGTCGACGTCGGCCACCTCGGGCGTCATCGAGCCCTGGTCGGCGAGCAGCGTGGTGAGCGCCCGGCCGCGGGCGAGCGCGTCGCCCTCGTCGTCGGCGACCACGTGGACCACGCCGGAACGTCGCCCGTGCGTGTCGGGCCCGCCGAGGCGCAGCATGTCGACGTCCTCGCCGGTCACCGAGCGCACGACGTCCGGCCCGGTCACGAAGATCCGGCCCTCCGGCGCGAGGATCACCAGGTCGGTCAGCGCCGGCCCGTACGCCGCACCGCCGGCGGCGAAGCCCAGCACGATCGAGATCTGCGGGATCTTGCCCGACGCCTGCGTCATGGCGTGGAAGATCCGGCCCACCGCGTGCAGCGACAGCACGCCCTCGGCCAGCCGCGCGCCGCCGGAGTGCCAGATGCCGAGCACGGGGACACGGTCGCGCATGGCCCGCTCGTACGCCTGCACGACGACGTCGCAGCCCTGCACGCCCATGGCGCCGCCCATCACCGTGGCGTCGGAGCAGAAGGCGACGACGCGGGACCCGTTGATCGTGCCGACGGCGGCGAGCATGCCCGAGTCGTCGTCGGGAGTGATCAGCTCGACCGACCCCTCGTCCAGCAGCGCCGCGAGACGGTGGTTGGGGTTGCGCGGGTCGAGCTCGCGGGGCAGCTTCTCCTTCTTCGCCGGAGCAGCCGGAGCGGCCGGGGTCGAGGCGGCGGGAGTGGGTGCGACGGTGGCGGTCATGCGGGCCCTCCTGAGGGTGGGGCGGTGGGACTAGCTGGCTGCGTGGGTGGCGAACGCGTTGGTCAGCACGACCGCCACGTTGTGGCCGCCGAAGCCGAACGAGTTGTTGATCGCGGCCAGGTCGCCCGACGGCAGGTCGCGGACCTTGGTGGCGACGTCGACGTCGAGGTCGGGCTCGGGGTTGTCGAGGTTGATCGTCGGCGGGACCTGGCGGTGGTAGAGCGCGAGCAGGGTGGCCATCGTCTCGAGCGCGCCCGCGCCGCCGAGCAGGTGCCCGGTCATGGACTTCGTGCCCGTGACGATCGCCTCGGTGTGCGCGCCGAGGGCCTGGTGGAGCGAGCTGACCTCGGTCATGTCGCCCGCGGGGGTGGACGTGGCGTGCGCGTTCACGTGCACGACGTCGGACGGGCTGAGCTCGGCCTCGCGCAGCCCGTACGTGATCGCCCGGGCCTGCGTGTCGCCGGCCGGGTTGGGCTGGACCAGGTCGTGCGAGTCGGCCGTGATGCCGGCACCGGCGAGCTCGCCGTAGATCCGGGCACCGCGGGCCTGCGCGTGCTCCAGGGTCTCGATGACGAGCATCGCGGCCCCCTCGCCGAGCACGAAGCCGTCGCGGTCGACGTCCCAGGGCCGCGACGCGCGTGCGGGCTCGTCGTTGCGGCGGCTCATGGCCTGCATCTGGGAGAACGAGGCCATCGGCATCGGGTGGATGCAGGCCTCGGTGCCGCCCACCAGGACGACGTCGGCGCGGCCGAGCCGGATCAGGTCCAGGCCGTGGGCGATGGCGTCGTTGCTGGAGGCGCAGGCCGACACCGAGGTGCTCACCGGCGCCTGGGCGCCGATCCGCAGGCTGATGTTGGCCGCGGTCGCGTTGGCCATGAGCATGGGGATCGCCAGCGGGCTGACCCGCCGCGCGCCCTTCTCCTTCTGGATGTCCCACTGCCCGAGCAGGGTGTGCAGCCCGCCGATCCCGGTGCCGATGGCGACGGCGAGCCGGTCGCGGTCGACCGGGTTGTCGTCCCTCAGGCCGTAGCCGGCGTCGGCCCAGGCCTCCATCGCCGCGACCACGCCGAGCTGGGCCGAGCGGTCGAGGCGGCGGGCCTCGACCCGCTCCAGCACCGCGGCCGGGTCGACGGCGACGGGCGCCGCGATCTTGGTCGGGATGTCCTCGGGGAAGTCGGCCGCGAGGTGCCGGACGCCGGAACGTCCCTCGAGCATGGCGGCCCAGGTCGTGGGCGCATCCCCGCCGAGCGGGGTGGTCGCCCCGATGCCGGTGACGACGACGCGGGTGCGGGACATCATGTGCTCTCTTTCGTGAGGGGGGACGACCCCCCACGCCCCCCGGTGGGTTCCACTCGCTGGCGCTCGCGGAACCCCTCGCGGGGGGTCGTGGGGGTGTGGTTCAGCTCGCCGCGCGCTCGATGTACGCGACGGCGTCGCCCACGGTCTTGAGGTTCTTGGACTCCTCGTCGGGGATCGACACGCCGAACTTCTCCTCGCAGGCGTAGATGATCTCGACCATCGACAGCGAGTCCACGTCGAGGTCGTCGGTGAACGACTTGTCGAGCTGGACGTCGTCGACCGGGACGCCCGAGACCTCGTTGACGATCTCGGCCAGGTCCGAACGGACCTCTTCGGTGGTGGGCATCTGGTGGTGCGCTCCTTCGTGTGGGTGGTGCTGGTGGTCGTGCGAACTAGGGGTAGATGATCATGGCGGTGATCATCAGGGGAGCGTGATCACCTGGCCGGCGAAGACGAGTCCCGCGCCGAAGCCGATGATCAACGCGGTCTGGCCGGACGTCGCCTGACCGCTCTCGAGCAGCGTCTCGATGGCCAGGGGGATCGAGGCCGCCGAGGTGTTGCCGTGGTGGATGATGTCGCGCGCGATCACGACGTCGTCGGGGAGCTTGAGCGCCTTGAACATCGCGTCGGTGATCCGGTTGTTCGCCTGGTGCGGGACGAAGACGTCGAGGTCCTCGGGCTGGATCCCGGCCGCGTCCATCGCCTCGGTGGCGGTCTTGGCCATCGCGTACGAGGCCCACTTGAAGACCGGGTTGCCGTTCATCCGCAGGACGGGCCAGGTGGCACCGCCGCCCGGTCCCTCGGTGGTCTCGGCGTCGGGCCGGACGCGCTCCTGGCGCGGCATGGCCTTGTCCCAGGGCTCGGTCTGGGTGATCAGGTCGGACTGCTCCCCGTCGGAGCCCCAGACGACCGGGCCGATGGAGGCCACGTCGCTCGGGCCCATGACCGCCGCCCCGGCGCCGTCGGCGAAGATGAAGGCCGTCGACCGGTCGTGGATGTCGGTCAGGTCCGTGAGCCGTTCGACGCCGATGATCGCGACGTACGTGGAGGCCCCCGACCGGATGAGCGCGTCGGCCATGGCGACCATGTAGCAGAAACCTGCGCACGCCGCGTTGACGTCGAAGGCCGCAGCGTTCTTGGCCCCGAGCTCGGTCGCGATGGTGGTCGCGATGGCCGGGGTCTGCAGCAGGTGGGTGACCGTCGCCACGATCACCGTGTCGACCTGGCCCGGCTCGATGCCGGCCCGCTCGATCGCCTTGTGCGCGGCCGCGACCGACATCATCTGGACGGTCTCGTCGGGGGAGGCCCAGCGGCGTTCGGTGATCCCTGAACGCGTGCGGATCCACTCGTCGGAGGAGTCGATGTAGGTGACGATCTCGGCGTTGTCGACGACGCGGCGGGGCCGGTAGCCGCCGACCCCCATGATGCGCGAGAACGCGGCGCCCTGGCTGGCCTTGATGCTCATCGGGTCACCTCGGTCGCCTCGTCGGACTCCACGGTCGGGTGCAGCCGCAGCAGCGGCTGGCCGGGCGAGACCGGGTCGCCGTCCTCGACGAGCCACTCCACGACGATGCCGCCGTACGGGGCGTTGATCGCGATCTCGTCGCGACTGTTTCGCACCAGCCCGATGGTGCTGTCGACGGGAAGCAGCATGTCCACCTCGATGTCTTCTGTCCGGCTGAACTGGCCCTTGCCCGGCGAGACCACCAGGCGCCAGGTCGGGTTGGCGGTGATCGGCGTCGAGGAGGCCGGCTGACCGCCGTGCCTGGCGATGAAGTCGAGCGCGTCCTCGGTCTGGTCGGGCGTGTTGAACGCGAACAGCTCGACGCCCTTGAGGTTGCGCTTGGCGATGCCCGTCAGCGTCCCGGCCGGCGGGAGCTCGAGCAGGCCGGTGACGCCGAGGTCGGCCATGGCCGCCATGCACAGGTCCCAGCGGACCGGCGAGGCGACCTGGCCGACGAGGCGGCGCAGGACGTCGTGGCCGTCGTGGACGACCTGGCCGTCGAGGTTCGACAGCAGCCGCGTACGCGGGTCGCGCGTCGAGATGGCGCGGGCCAGGCGGCCCAGCCGGTCCACGGCGGGCTGCATGTGGACGGTGTGGAACGCGCCGGCGACGCTGAGCGGCACGAGCCGGGCGCGGGTCGGCGGGTGCGCGGCCAGGGCCGCGAGCTGCTCGACGGTCCCGGCGGCGACGACCTGCCCGGTCCCGTTGTTGTTCGCGGCGGTGAGCCCCTGGGCCTCCAGCGCGGCGGCGACGTCGTCCGGCTGGCCGCCGACGACCGCGGTCATCGAGGTCGGGCGTACGGCGCTCGCGGCGGCCATCGCGCGGCCACGCTCGGCGACCAGGACCATCGCCGACTCCGCGGACAGCACGCCCACGCCGGCGGCGGCGGTGATCTCGCCGACCGAGTGCCCGGCCGCGACCCCGATCAGCGGGTAGGCGTCGGCCGGGTGCGGGAACAGCTCCAGCGCGGCGAGCAGGCCGGCGGCGACGAGCAGCGGCTGGGCGACGGCGGTGTCGCGGATCGTCTCCGCGTCCGCGTGGACCCCGTAGTGCTCCAGGTCCACACCGCTCACGGCGCTCAGCCAGGTCAACCGGTCGGAGAAGGAGGACTCGTGGACCCACGGGCCCAGGAACCCGGGGGTTTGTGCGCCCTGACCGGGCGCGACGATCGCCAGCACCCCTTTACTCTTTCGTGACCTGGGCCCCGAAGTCGCGCAGGGACACCACGAATCTTCGGATGTCCTATTGTCCGGTTCTCACAAAGGTGTGGCGCTCGTCTCTGTTTCGCCGGCCGTGTCGCACAGCGCCCGCTCCGCTCGGCCGTGCAGCCCTCCCGGCGCCCGTACGCGTCTGCTCGCCTTTGGTGCGTCTGCGCGTGTTCAAACTCGCGCAGACGTCACAAGGTCGAGCAGACGTGGGTCGAGCCCAGGACCGCCGCCTACCGCCGGAGGCGGCCCAGGGTCAGGGCCAGGCGGAGGGCGTAGCCGTCGCGGGGGTCGGTGGGGGAGTAGCCCGTGACCTCGTGGATGCGACGGAGGCGGTAGCGCACGGTGTTGGCGTGCACGAACAGCGCCCGCGCGGCCGCCTCGACCTGCAGGCCCTGGTCGAGGAACGTCACCAGCGTGTCCAGCAGACCGCCGCCGGCGGCGACGAGCGGGTCGTACAGGTCGCGGGCGAGGGCGCGCCGGGCGTGGCCGTCGCCGGAGAGCGCACGTTCGGGCAGCAGGTCGGAGGCCTCGACGGGTCGCGGGGCCTCGGGCCAGGCCGGGGCGGCGCGGTAGCCGGAGAACGCCTCGCGGGTGGAGGCGGCCGCGTCCATCAGGTGCTCGACCGGCGGGCCGATGACGACCGGGCCGTCGCCGAAGCAGCTGACGAACGTCGACACCACCTGGCGGGCGACGTCGTGACCGGTCAGCGCGGCACCACCGAGCACCACCACCATCCGGTCGCCCTGCACGGCGCCGAGCATGTCGAGCCCGGCGGACGTGGCGGTCCGGCGTACGGACTCCACGGCCTGCGTGGCCTCGCTCTCGGGCGCCGGCCCGACCACGACGACGACCCCGCCGGAGGACCGCCAGCCCAGGGTCGAGGCCCGCGACAGCACGGTCTCGTCGGTCTCGCCGCGCAGCACGGCGTCCACGACGAGGGCCTCGAGGCGGGCGTCCCAGGCGCCTCGCAGCTCCGCCGCCCGCGCGTAGATCTCCGCGGCGGCGAAGGCGACCTCGCGGCTGTAGCCCACGATCGCCGCGTGCAGCACCGGGCGGTCGCTGCGCGGCGCGACCTCGTCGATCTGGGCCTCGACCACGTCGATGGTGGTGCGGACCAGCTCGACGGTCTGCGACAGGGAGATCTTGCGGGTCAGCGCCCGCGGGGCCGCACCGAAGATGTCGGTCGTCGTGGGGGCGGCCGGGTCCGGGTCGGTGAACCAGGTGACGAAGCCGTCGATGCCGGCCCGGGCGACCACGCCGACCCACGACCGGTAGTCGGCGTCGAGCGCGCGGAACCAGGGGTGGCGCTCCTCCATCTCGGCGATGGTGGCGGTGGTCATGGCGTCCGTGACCCCGGCGAGGCGCTTGGCCATGGCCGCCCGCGTCTTGGGTGCGGGGAGCAGGGACTTGGTGATCCCTCTCGTGCTCGCCGCCATAGGGTCGAGGGTAGTGCTGGGCCACGGACCGGCCCGACGCGAGGAGGGGGAGGACGACGGTGGTCGAGAAGGACGCGGAGGCGGTCGACCCCGTCGCCGCGCTGCGCGAGATCGGCTTCCTCCTGGAACGTTCCCGGTCCGACACCTACCGGGTCAAGGCCTACCGCGGGGCGGCGGACGCCGTCGCGGCGATGCCGGCCGACGAGCGCGTACGCCACCAGGCCGAGGGCTCCTGGGCCAAGGCCACCGGCGTCGGCCCGAAGACCGCGACCGTCATCACGCAGGCGCTCGCCGGCCGTGTCCCCGACTACCTCCAGCAGCTCCGCGACGCACGCGAGCCCCTGGTCGCGGGGGGCGCCGCGATGCGCGCCCGGCTCCGCGGCGACCTGCACACCCACTCGCTGTGGTCCGACGGCGGCAGCCCCGTCGAGGAGATGATGGCGACGGCCCGGACGCTCGGGCACGAGTACTGCGTGATCACCGACCACTCGCCGCGGCTGACGGTCGCCCGTGGGCTGAGCCCCGAGCGGCTGCAGGAGCAGATGGCGCTGACCGCCCGCCTCGGGAGCGAGATGGCCCCGTTCCGGGTGCTGCAGGGCATCGAGGTCGACATCCTCGAGGACGGCGGGCTCGACCAGACCGACGCGCTGCTCGCCCGCCTCGACGTGGTCGTCGCGAGCGTGCACTCCAAGCTGCGCTCGGACTCCGAGACCATGACCCACCGCATGGTCGGCGCGATCGCCAACCGGCGGACCAACGTGCTGGGCCACTGCACCGGGCGGCTCATCGAGGGCGCCCGCGGGACGCGGCCGGAGTCGGTGTTCGACGCCGAGGTGGTCTTCGAGGCGTGCCGGACGTTCGACGTCGCCGTGGAGATCAACTCCCGGCCCGAGCGCCGCGACCCGCCGACCCGGCTGCTGCAGCAGGCGATCGACGCCGGCTGCCTGTTCAGCATCGACACCGACGCGCACGCGCCCGGGCAGCTGGAGTTCCTCGCGTACGGGTGCGAGCGCGCGGAGGCGCTCGGGCTCGACCCGGACCGGGTCGTCAACACCTGGCCCGTCGACCGGCTGCTCGCCTGGGCCGACAAGGGCTGAAGGCCTCCGGGTCGGCGAAGAGGCGGTGCCAGGCCGATCCGCTGTTAAATTTTCCGGCGTGGAGCCGTGTCCTGCGTCGTGCGCTGACGAGTCGTGGCAGGCGCGCGCTGCGTGAGCGTCTCCCAGACGCGCGCCGCCACGTACGGCGGGACCGGCGGCACGTTCCTGCGGACCGGTGGCTGGGCCGTGCTGCTCGACGTCCGACCCGACCATCCGCTGGTCGACCTCTGCTGGGAGCAGCTCGGGTCGGCGGCCGAGCTCGACGACGTGCTCGAGACCGTCGTGGCGCAGGGTCTGCGCGCCGTGCCCGCCTTTGCGGTCGTCCGGGAGACCTCGGCGCGACGCGTGGTCGCGCGCGGCCTGCCCGCCCTGGTCCTCGACGGGACGGACGTCCTGCTCGAGCGGCACGCGGGGGCCTGGGTCGACCTGCCGCTCACGCACGTGTCGGCGGTCGAGGTCTGGCTGACGGGCGACGGGCCGACCGGGCCGTCCCTGCCGCTGCGGGACGGAGCCGCGGAGGCGGCGGGCTTCCGTCTCACCCTCGACGGCCCGGCCACCGCACGGGGACGTCAGGACACCGGTCACCTGCTGACCGACACCCTCGCCGCCCGGGCGACGGAGGAGCCGGCCGGCACGGGCCCGGCGCCGGACGTCTCGGCCGTCCCGGCTGTCTCGGCTGTCCCGACTGCTCCGTCGGAGGACACGCTGCCGACCACGTTCACGGCCGGGCTGGCCCCGACGCCCTCGCGGCGGACCGGCGGGCGTGACCGGTCCGTCAGCCGCCGGCCGCTCACGGGCGGCGACGACGCCCTGGAGGTCCCCCGGGTGCTCGCCGCGGTGTGCCCGGCCGGCCACCTCACTCCCGCCTACTCCGGCTTGTGCCGCGTCTGCCGGCGCATGGTGGCGACGCAGGAGGCGTTCGAGACCGCCCGCCCGGCGCTCGGTCGGCTGGTGCTGCCTCAGGGCGACCCGCTGCTGCTCGACCGGGGTGCCGTGCTCGGGCGGGCCCCGTACGTGCCCTCGGGCTGGGCGGGGGCTCAGCCGCACCTCGTCGCGCTGCACGACCCGGACCACGACGTGTCCGCCCAGCACCTCTCGGTGGTTCTCGACCTGTGGAACGTCCTGGTCTGCGACCTGGGCTCGACGAACGGGACCCGGCTGGTCGACCCGGCCGGACGGTCGACGAGGCTGGCTCCGTACGAGCCCGTGGCCCTGGGTCCCGGCGTCGCAGTCGTGCTCGCCGACGTCGTCACGCTGCAGTTCGAGGTCCACCCGTGAGCCGGCAGGCCGTGCCCGAGGAGGTCGGGCCGCACATCGCGGGCCTGGAGTTCCGCCGCCGGATCGGCACCGGCGGCTACGCCGACGTCTTCCTGTACCACGAGACGAGCCTCGACCGGGAGGTCGCGGTCAAGGTGGTGCGGGAGACCGGGCTGTCCGAGGACGAGGAGTCCGGCTTCGTCGCGGAGGCCCACGCGATGGCCCACCTCGCCCATCCCCACATCGTCCCGGTCTTCGGCGTCGGCCGGGCGGCCCACGGGCGGCCCTACCTGACGATGCCGTTCTACCCGGACGGCACGCTGTTCGACCGGGCGCGCCGCCCGCTCGGGGTGGCGGAGGTGCTGAAGACCGGCGTGCAGATCGGCAGCGCGGTCGCGTACGCGCACGGAGCGGGCATCCTGCACCGCGACATCAAGCCGCACAACATCCTGCACAACCAGTTCGGGCCGGCGCTGAGCGACTTCGGGATCGCGGGGACGATCGCCGACGTGCGCGAGCGGATCCTCGGGGTGTCGGTCCCGTGGTCGCCGCCCGAGGTGCTCCTCGACAGGGCGGCACCCAGCGTCACCTCCGACGTCTACTCGTTGTCGGCGACGCTGTGGCACCTGCTGACGGCACGTGCCCCGTTCGAGCGGGCGGGTGACACCGAGGCGGCGCTCGTCCGGCGGATCCACCTCGAGCCGCTCCCGCCACTGGGGCGGGCCGAGGTGCCGGCGACGCTCGAGGGGCTGCTGCGCCAGTCCATGGCGAAGAACCCGGGCGACCGGTTCTCCTCGATGGCGAGCTTCGTGCACGCGCTCCAGGACGTGCAGCGACAGCTCCAGCTCGAGCCCACCGACGTCGTCCTCGTCGCCGGCCGGCGTCGGCCCGTCCGCCCCGACCCGGTGAGCCGGGCGGATCCGGACCGGGCCGGTGCCACGCGGCGCCGAGCAGAGTCCGACGACGACCCGGGAGCGGTCGACGGCCCGGCCGGCGGCGCTCCGGCGGGGGAGCCGGGCCTCCAGGTCCTCGGACCGACACCCCTCGTCGCCGCGGCGTCGGACCGGACCACGGGCTCCGGACCCACGCGTACGCCCGTCGTGCTCGTCGTCCTGGTCCTGGTGATGCTGGCCGTCCTGCTCCTCGGCCTGCTGATGCTGCTCCTGCGGTCAAGGGGCGCGTGGTGACCGCCTCGGAGCCGGGGCTGCCCGTGCTGACGGTCGACTACTGCGGCGAGATCTACACCGCAGAGCCTGGTTCGACCCTCGTCATCGGGCGCGACGCCGACATCGCGATCGACGACAACCCGTTCCTGCACCGGCACTTCCTCGAGCTGTCGGACCGCGGCGACCTCTGGTGGCTGTCCAACGTCGGCACGATGCTGAGCGCGACCGTCGCCGACGAGTTCGGTGGGCTGCAGGCCTGGCTCGCCCCGGGCGCCCGGCTGCCCCTGGTGTTCCCCCGCACGGTGGTCTGGTTCACGGCGGGACCCACTACGTACGAGCTGGAGGTCACGCTGTCCGGCTGGCTCTTCGAGCCGGTCCGGCAGCGGTCGGAGCTGGCGGGATCGGTGACGGTCGGCCGCGTCTCCCTGACGCCCGACCAGCACCTGCTCCTCGTCGGCCTCTGCGAACCGGTGCTGCACCGGCAGAACCGCGGAGGTGCCGCGTCGCCCACCTCGAACGCGGTGGCGGGCCGCCTGGGCTGGACCCCGACCAAGTTCAACCGCAAGCTCGACAACGTCTGCGACAAGCTGGCCAGGCTCGGGGTCCGCGGTCTGCACGGGGACGCGTCCCGCCTGGCCACCAGCCGCAAGGCCCGCCTCGTCGAGTACGCGCTGGCCACCCAGCTGGTCACCGCCGCCGACCTGGACCTCCTGCCGCCGGCGCCCGGCCGGCCCCGCGGCTCCTGACCTCCGCGGGCCTCGCGGATGGGGAGTGCTCCCCATTCCCCGTCCCGCCCCGGGCCTCTAGCGTCTCTCCTGCCAGCGGCGCTGGTGCACGACGGCGAGAAGGAGTGGGGACTTGAGCTCGCTGTCGTGCGCACCGTGGGGGCCGGTCCGGCGGACCGGGTGACGGTGGCCGCAGCGCGGGGGCGGCGACCGGCGGGGTGCGGGCCCTCCGGGCCGCCGCCGTCGGGGCCGGAGTCGGCCGTCGTCACCCGTCCGTCGGGCCGGTCCGCCGGGCTGGCGCGGCCTCCCGCCCGGGCGACGTCGCCGGGCGAGCCGGCCCCGACGTGGGCCCGGCTCGGTGCCGCCGTGGTCGACGAGGTGGCGCTGACCGTCCCCCTCGTCCCGGTCGTCCTGCTGGGTCTGGTCGCGACCCGGGACCCGGGCGGCAGCGAGGGCCTCGTCTCCACCCTCGCGCTCATCTGCTGGGTCGTGGCCGCGCTGCTCTGCACGGTCGTGGGGGGCGGCGAGGGGCAGACCCTGGGGAAGCGGGTCCTGGGGATCGTGGTGGTGGACGAGACGACGGGCGAGCCGATCGGCTACGAACGCGCGCTGGTCCGCTGCGTCGTCCTCCTGCTCATGGTGCTGCCGTGCTGCCTCGGTCTCGTGTCGGTCGTCTCGGTGCGCTCGCACCGGAACCGGGGCTGGCACGACCGCGCTGCGGGCTCGGTCGTCGTGCGAGGATCTCTCCCGTGACGGGGCCGGTGGCGACACCGCGCCCGGGCGCCAGCCGGACGACCGTCGTGCTCCTCGCCGTCCTGGTGGCCCTGACGGCTGCCTCGGGGGTCGTGTGGTGGAACGTCCTGAAGCCTGCGGACCCAGCCTCCGCCCCCACGTCGCCGGGTCCTGCCGCGCCCGCTACCGCCCCGCCGACGACGCCAGGGAGCCCGTCCGCCGCCGGCGAGGACGACCTGCCCCGCTCGGCCCAGCCCCTCCCGGACGACCAGATCGTCTGGCGCTACAACGTCGGCAGCGACTGGACGATGTCGACGGTCAGCTCCAGCGGGGCGCGCAGCGCGGTGGTGCTGGCGTCGGGGGAGCAGGACGTGGGACCGGTCGTCTCCCACGACCGCAGGACGGTGCTCTACCTCCGCCGGGAACGACCGGGTGCGCGGACCTCCCTGCACGCCGTCTCGGCCGACGGCCGCGTGCAACGGCTCCTCTTCCGGGACGGCTCCCCGGGCTGCCCGTTCCTGCGCCAGGCCGTCGCGAGCGGCGACGGCACCCTCGGTCTCGTCTGCCGGGTCGACGAGGGCACGTCCTTCGTCCTCGCGACCGCCCGGATGGACGGGACGATCATCCGCACGCTCGACGTCGGGCTCGTCGGGAGCCCGACCTTCAGCCCGGACGGCCGCCAGATCCTCTACCCGAAGGCATCGTCCGGCACCTACGACCGCGGCGGACCGCTCTACGTCACCGACGTGGACGGGTCCACGGAGCCGACGAAGGTGGTCGGTGGGCTCAACACCAGCCCGTCCTGGGCGCCAGCCGGTACGACGATCGCCTTCTCGCGCTACGACGACGACGATGACGACACCGCCCACATCCTGACGATGCCCGTCGACGGCTCCAAGAAGGACGTCGAGGTCCTCACGTCGCGCCAGGAGGTCGACGACGACCCCTCGTGGTCGCCGGACGGCCGGTCGCTGGTGTTCCGCCGCGGGTCGGACGACAAGCACCTCCGCCTCGTGGTCATGACGAGCGAGGGCGAGCAGGAGCGGGAGCTCTCCAGCGAGGGCACCGTGGGGTCGCCGAGCTGGACGCCGCGCTGACGGCACGGCGCTCCCGGTCGCGCACGACCGCACCTCGACCTCGGGCGTGCTGGTGGGGGTGGCCGCACCCTCCAACGCATAGGGTCGGGGCGTGAATGACGACGAGCTGGCGGCCGACCTCGTACGCGAAGCCGGCGGGCTGGCCTCGGAGATGCTGGCCGCGGGTCTCGACACCCACTTCAAGACCTCGATCTCCGACGTCGTGTCGGCGGCCGACCACGCGGCCGAGGCCCTGGTCTCCGGCCGGCTCGCGGCCGAGCGCCCCGACGACGGTCAGGTGGGTGAGGAGGGCGCACGCAGCACCGCGTCCGACGACGCGGGCGGGCGCACCTGGTACATCGACCCCGTCGACGGCACCTACAACTTCTTGTCGGGCATCCCGTACTGGTGCTCCGCGATCGGGCTGGTCGACCCCGAGGGCGCCCGGCTCGGCGCCGTCTACTACCCCGCCCGCGACGAGCTGTGGGTCGGTGGCCGCGACCGCCCGACCACGCTGAACGAGCGTCCCGTCGCACCGCTGGCCGACCGACCCCTCGCCGAGGTGTCCGTCGCGACCTACTCCAACGCCTCGCACCTGCGCGACCACGTCAAGGCCGCCTCCTGGAACGCGGTCACCTCGACCGCGGCGACCACGCGGATGTTCGGCTCGGCCTCGGTCGACCTCGCCGGCGTCGCCTCCGGCCGGATCGGCGTGTTCCTGCAGGCGAACCTGCACCCGTGGGACTGGTACCCCGGTGCCGCCCTGGTGATCGGCGCCGGCGGCGTCGCCTCGGAGGTCGTGATCGAGGACCAGCGCTGGCTGGTCGCCGGCAACGCCCTCGCGGTCGCCGAGACCCGTCAGGCCCTGCTCGACGGCGCCGCCGCCGCGACCGCCTGACGCCGCGGGAGCGCAGATGAGCGAGCCGGGCGCCCAGGACGTCTTCCCGCCCGGCTTCTTCGCGCGCGAGGACGAGCGGACCGACGCCACCTTCTACGGCCCGCCGCGGCTCGTGACCCACATCGACGATGGCGCCGTCGCGGCGGTGTCCGACCTCTACGCCGAGCTCGCGGTCGACGGCTCGTCGGGCGAGCCGCGTCGGGTGCTCGACCTCATGTCGTCCTGGATCTCCCACCTGCGGGTCGCGCCCAGCGAGCTCGTCGTCCTCGGGATGAACGCCGCCGAGCTCGAGGCCAACCCGCAGGCGACGGAGCGGGTGGTCGCCGACCTCAACGCCGACCCCCGGCTGACCTTCCCCGACGCCTCGTTCGACGCGGTGCTGTGCTGCGTCTCGGTCGACTACCTCGTACGCCCGGTCGAGGTCCTGCGCGAGGCCGCCCGGGTGCTGCGCCCCGGCGCGCCGCTGGTGCTCACGTTCTCCAACCGGTGCTTCCCGACCAAGGTCGTCGCGGGCTGGCTCTACGCCGACGAGGACGGCCGCTGCGCCATCGCGGCCACGTACGTACGCCTGGCCGGCGGGTTCGGCGAGCCCGAGATCTCGCTGCGGACCCCGGCCCACCGCTACCGCGGCGACCCCCTGTACGCAGTCGTCGCGCGCCGCCTCTGAACGAGTGCGGCAGGTCGTGCGCCGACCTCGGTGCACAACCTCCCGCGCTGGTGGCCCTCGACTCACTGCTGAACGTTCTCCGCGCCGGGCGGGTGAGGGCCCCCTGACCCGGTTGAAGGCGAGAAACGCCCCCTGAGCCTGTCGAAGCGCCTCGACGAGGTCGGCCTTGAGAAGCCGACCACCTCGTGGCCCTTCGACAAGCTCAGGGGGCGTTGTCGCGTGGCCCTTCAATGAGCTCAGGAGGCGTCGAAGCTACGCGCCCGCGCCTTCCTGGGCCACGCCGGCCACGGCGGTCGGGTCGCCGACCTGGTACTTGTCGTACGCCTGCTTGGCCGCGCCGCGGTCGTACTGGCCCTCACGGCCCAGGCTCTCCAGGGTCGCGACGACGATCGACTCCGCGTCGACCTCGAAGAAGCGCCGGGCGGCGGCGCGGGTGTCCGCGAACCCGAAGCCGTCGGTGCCCAGCGACGTCCACGGCTGGTAGACGTACGGCGCGATCTGGTCCTGCACCGCGCGCATGTAGTCGCTGACCGCGACGACCGAACCCTCGGCGCCGTGCAGCATCTGCGTGACGTGGGGGTAGCGCTTGTCCTCGTTCGGGTGGTTGAGGTTCCACTTGGCCGTCTCGACCGCGTCGCGGCGCAGCTCGTTCCAGGAGGTCACCGACCACACGTCGGCGGCCACGCCCCACTCGTCGGCCAGCATCTGCTGGGCCTTGAGCGCGGCGCTCATGCCGACCCCCGACGCAAGCAGCTGGGCGCGTGGCTTGCCGGCCGCGTCGATCGGTGCGGTGTTGAAGCGGTAGAGCCCGCGCAGCAGCGCGTCCACGTCCAGGCCCTCGGGGGCGCCCGGCTGGCTGACCGGCTCGTTGTAGACCGTCATGTAGTAGATGACGTTCTCGCCGTCGGGGTGGTCGGGGTCCTCGTGCCCGTACATCCGGCGCAGGCCGTCCTTGACGATGTGCCCGATCTCGTAGGCGAACGCCGGGTCGTAGTGCACGATCGCCGGGTTGGTGCTGGCGAGCAGCGGGGAGTGCCCGTCCGCGTGCTGCAGACCCTCGCCGGTCAGCGTCGTCCGACCCGCCGTCGCCCCGATCAGGAAGCCGCGCGCCATCTGGTCGGCCATCGCCCAGATCGAGTCGCCGGTCCGCTGGAAGCCGAACATCGAGTAGAAGATGTAGACCGGGATCATCGGTTCGCCGTGCATCGAGTACGCCGAACCGGCGGCGATCGTGGAGCCCATGGCTCCCGCCTCGGAGATGCCCTCGTGCAGGAGCTGGCCGTTCTTGGCCTCCTTCCACGACAGCAGCAGCTTGCGGTCGACCGACTCGTACGTCTGGCCGTGCGGGTTGTAGATCTTGGCCGTCGGGAACATCGAGTCCATGCCGAACGTGCGGAACTCGTCCGGCGCGATCGGCACGATCCGCTGGCCGATCTCCTTGTCGCGCATCAGGTCGCGCAGCAGCCGTACGAACGCCTGCGTCGTCGCGACCTTCGCACCGCCCGCCGGCTCCATCAGCGGGGCGTACATCTCGTCGCCGGGCAGCTTGACGATGGTCGGGCGGACGCGCCGCTCGGGCACGTAGCCGCCGAGCACCCGGCGCCGCTCCTGCAGGTAGGCGATCTCGTCGGAGTCGTTGCCCGGGTGGAAGTACGGCGGGTTGTACGGGTCCTCGAGCTGGCTGTCCGGGATCTCGAGGTAGAGCCGGTCGCGGAACGCCTTGAGGTCCTTGCTGGTCAGCTTCTTCATCTGGTGGGTGGCGTTCTTGCCCTCCAGCGCGTCGATGGTCCAGCCCTTGACCGTCTGGGCCAGGATCACGGTCGGCTGCCCGACGTGCTCGGTCGCCGCCTTGAACGCGGCGTACACCTTGCGGTAGTCGTGCCCGCCGCGGGACAGCACCTTGAGCTGCTCGTCGGAGTAGCCGGAGACCATCTTGGCCAGCCGCGGGTCGGCGCCGAAGAAGTTGTCCCGGATGTACGCGCCGTCCTCGACCAGGTAGGTCTGGAACTGGCCGTCCGGGGTGGTGTTCATCCGGTTGACCAGGGCGCCGGAGGCGTCGGCGGCGAGCAGCGGGTCCCAGTCGCGGCCCCACAGCACCTTGATCACGTGCCAGCCGGCGCCCAGGAAGTAGGACTCCAGCTCCTGGACGACCTTGCCGTTGCCGACGACGGGGCCGTCGAGCTGCTGCAGGTTGCAGTTGATGACGTAGGTCAGGTTGTCGAGGCCCTCCCGCGAGGCGACGCGGATGGCGCCCAGCGACTCGGGCTCGCCCATCTCGCCGTCACCCAGGAACGCCCAGACGTGCTGGTCGGAGGTGTCCTTGATCCCGCGGTTGGCCAGGTAGCGGTTGAAGCGGGCCTGGTAGATCGAGTTGATCCCGGTGAGGCCCATGGAGACCGTGGGGAACTCCCAGAACTCCGGCATCAGCCGGGGGTGGGGGTAGGACGAGAGCCCACGGCCCGGCCCGCGCGAGACCTCCTGGCGGAAGCCGTCGAGCTGGTCGGCGCTCAGCCGGCCCTCGAGGTAGGCACGGGCGTAGATGCCGGGCGAGGCGTGGCCCTGGATGAAGACCTGGTCCCCACCGCCGGGCGCGTCCTTGCCTCGGAAGAAGTGGTTGAAGCCCACCTCGTAGAGGCTCGCGGCGCTCTGGTAGGTCGCGATGTGACCGCCGACCTCGAGGCCCTTGCGGTTGGCCTTGCTGACCATGATCGCGGCGTTCCAACGGATGTACGCCCGCAGCCGGCGCTCGACGTGCTCGTCGCCGGGGAACCAGGGCTCGGCCTCGGGCGGGATCGTGTTGACGTAGTCGCTGCTGCGCAGAGCAGGCAGGCCGACCTGGCGCTCGCGGGCCCGCGCCAGCAGCTGCAGCATGACGAACCGGGCGCGTGCCTTGCCCTTCTCGTCGAGGAGGTCGTCCAGGGACTCGAGCCAGTCCTGGGTCTCCTCGGGGTCGATGTCGGGGACCTGGTGCACCAGGCCCTCCGCTGTCAGGGTCGGGCGTGGCCCGGTGCTGCTGGGGCCGGTCGTGCTGGGCTGCCCGCTCTGGCTCGCCATCTCGATGCTCCTCACCTCGGGCCGGCGGCTGGGGTGTGCCGCGCGCGCCCCTCGTCTACGTGGCCCCCATCCTGTCACCGGGCTCCAGCGGACGCACCGGTGCCGGTCTCAGCGGGCCGCAACGTCTCCTCCCTCTTCCTGGAGCGGCCCGGCTGTGGGAGGCTGTGCGCCAGCAAGGCGGACGCGGCGACGCGTCGGCCCGACGAAGGGTCGTCCCACCAGGGGGCGGTCGTACGAGAGGAGCGGGCCGTGAGTGCGGCGGCAGGTGCCACGGGCGAGAGCCCGGCGGCCAGCAAGCTGGGACTCACCAGCGGCCAGATCGTCCAGGAGATCGGCTGGGACGACGACGTGGACAACGACCTGCGGCTCGCCGTGGAGGACGCGATCGACGGCGAGCTCGTCGAGGAGGTCGTCGAGGCGGTCGACGTCGTGCTGCTGTGGTGGCGCGAGGAGGACGGCGACCTGGTCGACGGCCTGGTGGACTCCCTCACCGACCTCACGGAGAACGGCTACATCTGGCTGATGACCCCCAAGGTCGGCCGGGACGGCTACGTCGACGCGAGCGACCTCTCCGAGGCCGCCATCACCGCGGGCCTCGCGCAGACCGTCAGCGCCACGGTGTCGTCGGACTGGTCCGCGACCAAGCTCGTCCGCCCGCGCGGCGCGCGTCGGTGACGTCGGCCGGCGGGCACACCTCGAGCCCGTCGACGGGGGAGCGCGCGCCTGACTTCCAAGCCCGCAACCACCACGGGGAGACGGTCACGCTGACCGACCTCCTCGCGCGGTCCGGCGGTCGGGCCACCACCGAGGGAGAAGAGCCGACCGACCGCTCTGACGAGGGCGGCGTGCTCCTCGTCTTCTACCCCTGGGCGTTCTCGGGCATCTGCACCGGTGAGCTGGCGGCGCTGAGCAGGGGTCACGCCGAGCTGGCCGCGGCCGGCGTACGCGTCGTGGCCGTGTCCTGCGACGCGATGTTCACGCTGCGCGCGTTCGCGGAGGCCGAGGACCTGCCGTTCGACCTGCTGAGCGACCACTGGCCGCACGGCGCGATCGCCCGGGAGTACGGCGTGTTCGACGACGAGGCCGGCTGCTCGCTGCGCGGCTCGTTCCTGATCGACCCCTCCGGCACGATCACCTGGCAGGTCCTGAACGGGATCGGCGAGCCCCGCGACATCGTCGAGCACCTCCAGACCGCCCTCGCCCGCTGACCTCGAGAACGTTCCCTGAGCCTGTCGAAGGGCCTCGAAGAGGTTGACGCCTTTGCTCAGCCTGGAGGTCGACGCTCGGCGGCCAGCAGGACCTCGGTGTCGGTGAAGCCGACCGAGCGGTAGACGCGGATCGCGAGGTACGCGGGGTCCGCGACCATCACCAGGGTCTCGGCCGCGAGCTC
>Ga0210040_10004372_pt1 | contig 18522 bp, 9 predicted proteins | sample CryGeyCG12114_NA_FD_185462 | JGI IMG/M metagenome (GOLD analysis project Ga0210040, IMG submission 185462) | Groundwater microbial communities from aquifer - Crystal Geyser CG19_WC_8/21/14_NA (SPAdes) (version 2) | ecosystem: Environmental > Aquatic > Deep subsurface > Groundwater | place: USA...
CAACTCTGCCGACAGTAAGTGCTCCAGCGGTACCGACAGTAGATGCTCCAACTCTGCCGACAGTAGATGCTCCAGCTGTACCGACAGTAGATGCTCCAACTCTGCCGACAGTAGATGCTCCGGCTGTACCGACCGTAAGTGTTCCAGCTCTTCCCGCATTGCCAGAAGTTCCAGTACCTACGGTACCGGAATTAACTACACCAACAGTGCCAGCAATACCAGAGGTTCCAGCCATCACTACTCCTCCATTGCCTGAAGTCACAACTCCAGCATTACCGGAACCAACACTGCCAGAATTGACAGAAGGCACAGGGACAACTTCGTCACCTGGCCACTTCAGAGATGACCCAGAGATTGTCTCGCCTGTAACAACCCCTGGATTACCTACTGTTCCAGTACCAACTGCTGTCGTTCCAAATTTACCTTCCGTTTCATTAAATCCCACATCACTACCTTTACCTGCAGTTACACCTACTGCCATTCCACAGTTCCCAGCCGCACCAGCATTACCACCTATTCCAGCTTTACCTGGGATGCCTAAGTTGGACGTAATAAATGCTCCTACATTGCCCCCATCCTATAATTCATACCACGAAAATACAATGGTCAATAAAGACTGTTCCACCGCAAGCAATAAAAAAGTGTTCATATTTCAAAATCCTTCCTATCCAAACCTGGACTCCAAAATTAAAGCATACCAGCATGCGATCATAACCATGCCGGGCACATGCGCCCTCAGGTTGTTACGAAACATTGAAGCTTAGTTTGTAAACATAAACATTTGAATGCTGTATACTGATTCTGTTTACTCTTTCTCTTATTTGTTAATAAATAATAATTTCCTTCTAAAAACCGAATACTTATTACGTATAGATTCGAGTTTCTTGACGTCATGTTAGTTACACGAGACGGATGTTGTCCAGTAGATTCCATCAAAATCGTCGGCACTGCTAATTCACCGAATTCCCCGTTATGTGGTCTCTTAGCAGGTTATGAAGGTACCTGCTGCTTTCCATTGTTAGCATAAATGTGACAAGGAAAAGTATTTATAACCGTTCTCACTCACTTCTTTGAAGTTACTGAGCGCATTATCAAGGACCAACCCGTGCGAATTATAATTACAACCCAAAGCTATTCGCACCTGTGGAAAATTCGCATCACACAGATCCCATGTGAGAATATCCCCACCATTGAAAGTGAGATATTGCATTACATAACAAAATTACTAGAGCACACACAGACACAGTAACAAAAAACATAATGATCTCATGTTATGGGAAATTCGCAGGCTTCGAAAGCAAAAACTGTGGTATACGTAACGTAAATTCTGAAAAACCATTTGATCCCTTCCGTTCAAACCAACAACTGCTGAAAACCGATGTTGTGGGCCCACAAAACGAAAGAAAATTTCTGGCAGATCAAGTTCTAGTGCCACCTGGAGGTTCGGTTTCCACTATTTTACATGCTACATGATTTTTTATAGTGAAATATGTGACTCGGGCGTGCAATGTTTTGCCAAACGCTGGTGAATAAATCCCCAATTTCATTCTGCAGAGCCGACTGAAATGTTAGAAACTGTAATGAGCTCCCGTCGAGATGATGAGTCCCCATTCTTGAGAGGAAATATTACCGGGATCAATGAGTGGCCTTGGCAAGCACTTCTTTTGGTCGAAGGCAGACCCATTTGCGGGGCATCTTTGATTACAGATGAATATGCTATAACATCCGCCCACTGCGTGTTCTTGTAATTCCATAAGACCACACATTTTATACACTAACTGGATTCATCCTCATTATCTTAATCCAGTAGTTAGTTAGTTAGTTTACCTTTAGTAAATATACACTTTTAGTTATATAATTATATATTGCACACATCTTGTGTGGAATCTTGCACAAAAAACTTTTGCATAAGGGATCTACGAGAAGTAATGATGCAATTATACCATATTTGACTAGATGCTTGTTTGTTTTGAAATACACAGGAACATGAAACTTGCACTGGGCCCATACTTGACGATCGATCTTGGAGATCATGATCTGAGCACATTGCAGGAAACAAATAATAAGGTCGTTCGAGTTGTCAAAATCATTCCAAACGTGCATTTCAACAACATTGATAATGATATTGCCTTGCTGAAATTGGCAGTGAAAGTAGATACGACAGACAGGATTTCCCCTGTGTGCCTTCCTTCTGCAGGTATTAATGTCCATGACGCTCTCAACTTTCTTATGTTATACTACAACAGTTCAGTCAGTTAGCTTAGTTAGTTAGTCTATCCCTTTTTCATACAGGACATTATTGCCATATTACTCCCAGAATTACGAGCGGATGTTTAGTTATGAATGAAATCATAATATCGAAATGGGCACTTCACATGAGCATTATTAGTGTCTGGAGAAGAGATCTTTTAGTACGATGTTTGTCAAGCAAAATTGAATTTCAATATAATGAGGTCCGTAAAGAATAGTAGGTAAGCATTTGAGTTGTGTAAGCACATTCTGTTCTCCACTAGTTTTCTCCTTATTTTGTAAAGTTTACAACGTTAATACAACAGGAAGACCAAATAATTGACTGTTTGTTTAGTTAGAATGAGAGTATAAATTTTACTCATAGTCAGGCAGTGAGGTAGTAAACTTGTTTCCCAAAACTGAATATTCCCAGCAATTGGATAAAAAAAGTTTTAAATAGGCTTAATACGTACCAGTTTTCCTTATACATTATCAAGTCCTACTATCCTATCTATGTGAAAAAAAATCCTCTTTTTTTCTGTGTAGAAGAAAATGTATTGGACGGAGACACTGGTAAGGTGACAGGTTGGGGTCGTGCTGAATTTCAACAAGTTCGACCCATCTTACGAGAATCTTCCGTGGGCATTATATCCAATCAAATGTGTAGAAAAAAATGGTTTTCCATAGTGGACAATAAAGAGCTCATCAAGTCTACCGTAGTTTGTGCTCAAGGTCTCAATGCTAATGTCAGTACATGCAATGGGGACTCTGGAAATCCTCTGGTGGTCCAAAGAAATGGGAAATGGCATCTTATTGGAGTCTCCAGTTTTGGGTCACTCAGGGGATGCTCTATACCTGGCATCCCATCCGTGTTTACTCGAATCAGTTCATTTCTTGATTGGATTGCAGTTAATATGGCGAAACCGTAGTCAGTCAGCTGGTGTGACTGACTGAGTGAGAGTAAGTAAGAAAGTAAGAGCTCCAGCAGTTGTTAGTTAGTATGTATAGTAAGTAGCCAATGGAGAAACAATTTTTTTCTCCTGTTCCAATTTTAATTACACCATGTATGTCCTTGGTACTACCACTGCTATGTTCTGCTCAAAAATTTGTCCACAGTAGTGATTCACTCTAATAAAATCATAATCAATTTTTTCGTCTGAATCTAATGTCTTTTTCTTAAAATAGTTTGCTAACTATAGAGGTTAGTTTTAAATACAATTATTGTGATGAGAATCAGTAAATATTCAGCATAGGGCAAAATGCTTAAGTTTTTGACAGTTTTGATTCATATGCATGTAAATACAGCTGTAATAATTTTACTCGTAGAATGATAGACATTTCGCTTGGTCGGGGATTTCATTTTCTTTTTAGTTTGTTTTCTGGTTTTCAGGTGAATAGTTATGCGTAGATGCCGAGATGAGTTTATGAATCTGTGGGTCAGATTGTTGAGACTCTTTTTTTCAAAAGAATACATGACATGCATACAGATAGATAGGACATTACATAACAAAACCAATAGAAAAAGAAAGCAAATAGATTTTTTTTTTGTCAAAGGACAACATAGAATGTAATATATATATTGAACCCTAGATCAAACAAAAAATTGGGTTCATCACTAATCAAAATAATGGGAAACATAGACTTGCCTTGTTGTCGACAAAATAAATCATGAGTAAGAGAAAGAGAGAGAGGAATTAAATAATTTGTAGCAACCTCTAGCTCGTTTCACGTGTCACAAAATTCCAATTTATTATTCTCCCAAAGCGTAAATGTAATTTAAACGTTCATATACAATGTAGCAGTTCCCAAATCTCTACGAGAAAAAGTAAGAGTTTTTTCATGAAACACTTGGACTTGACCCTTAATATGATTTCAGATTCACAGTGCCGCTTTCTTATATCGAATCCACTAGATTTTTCGTTGGTCTTAGCTTTTTTACATTGTACTCTCGGCATATAAATAACGTGTGTCATATTTACATAACTCATGTGGAATCTTTAGTTAAATAGTTAGTGCGAATGGTACATATTTCCTCCAAAATTCTATAGATAATACAAATGCACAGCATTTTCACCCTAGTTATCACACACGCCACAGACCTCCATTATATTCATACCAAATAATTCTAACCAGTAAATACAATTCTACAAATTACTCTCACATTGCACAATCTACAGTGGTAGTCACACAAACAAACATACAGGAAAAATACTTTATCATCTGGGTCACACTCACCCTAGTTGCCAAAAAGGGCTAAATTCATTCACATTCCTTTGGAATACAAGTACAAGTAGGAGTATCATAATTTCTACAACTTGAATTGGAGCATGTGACACCAGCAATTATTAATATGGTCACCATTTCTGTTGTCTCCTTCTCAAGTGTATGCAATAATTTAGTACCCTACTAACTAAACTAGCTTACTAACTATGCGTTGTACACAGCATCAAACGGATTCCTCACTTAATACAACTTTATGTACACAAGTACTTAGTTTAGATCCCAAAAACTGTGGAATTCAGATTAAACAGTATTAAAATGTATTCATACGGCAAAATAAACAGCTTGATCACTCTCAAGCCAATGATAGAAAACTTTAACGTATGCATATAGTATATTCGATACTTGAAAACATCTACGCTACTGGCTAGTACATGAAGTTTACAACAGTTAGTTAGTTACTTACTAGCTGACTAAATATCTACTTAATGGCCACCAAGCCCGGTATGCATGTGCAATTGTTCTGCCTCAACTCAAGCTACAGTTTACAGATTGCGAATAATACCTTTCTTGTACTGCTGGTAAGCTTCACCAGCCTGCAAACATCATACCCGCTGTTCACTCACTCACTGTCTTTCCCATGTGTTTTCTAGCTATAACTGGCTTCTTTACCCTCAAACAAACTGAGGCTTTTCAGGAGCCACTCTCAAATGGCACCCAGTCGGTCTCACTGACTGACTGACTGAGTTCAATTTATTTTAACGACAGAGAGATTTGTCTAATTTGCACTCACAGTCAGTCCGGTTTCGGGACATGTACTATGTACGTACGCCGTGGAATTAACGGCACTTACTACTATACTGTGTGTGCAACGTGACCCGAGTTGCTCTGCCACAAACAAAACATGGAGACTGCAATCTGTTTCTCTTCTTTGTCAAATTGATTGATGGAGTCCCTATGAGTAGTAAGTTAGTGGCTTCACGGACTCTGCGAATTGTCGAATGCCAACCAACTATTAATATTGCTCGTGGACTCCAAAGTTGAAGACAAATAAACATTCTCTCTTTGTTTCCTGCCTGTATTCATTACTTTTCGCTTGCAGGATGATGCATGGGCTGAATAAAATATATATACAAATCTTGTAGTTCGTTAGAATTAGAAAGTTTGTCAAAAAGCTCAACTCTTATAAATTATTATTCCCTCTCAACCCAGTCACTTAGTCACTACTCACTGTTGAACTACATAATCCTTTTCATGATACTCACTATAGTAGATACAAGTGGGGCATGGCAGACAGCTCTGTAAAAGCTTTAGCAAACAAAAGTCAAGAAATTGACATGGGTTTAGAAATGAAAATGTATTCATAGGGAGCAATAGAAATGCGTAATTAAACTTTCAAACAGATAGAAATGCAAATTTTGAGTTACTCCCTGTGCTATAGGTTACCACATTCCGGAGAATAAATACAAGTGTGCAGTCACCGCAGACAGAATACGTTGGATTTAATTAAATAGGATGGAGACAGATATAATGACAATACTTTACACGCTTAGGGGTCGAAATATTTCAGACGATGCCATTTTAAATACAATACATCTTCTTGCAATTAACTACAGTTAACCTAAAGTGCTTACGTCATAATAGAGAGTTGACAACATAACATGATAAATCTAACGTCTGCTTGACGGTTGGAAAGCTGTGGGGCTACTGTGTCACGTACTCCGGTATTACTTTTGTTCAAGGGGAAGACTTACCTTAAGTTGTGCACGTGAGTGAATTCAGGAGAAAGCTATAACTTTCCTTGTATTGACTTAGGTGGTTACAGACAAAGACAATGTCCCGGTGGTTGATGAGGCGATCAAAACCAACCGGGCTGGAGCTGAGTGAGTGAGTGCTGCAATAGAGACTAAAACTAACTAACTAACTGATGGATAAATGGGAACACAGTCAGTTTGCAAGTGTGGAATTTACCCCTTTTGGCCTCTGGCTCCCAGGGTTAACTAGACAAAGACTGTGGAGTGAATGAATCTACGAGCACGAACTTGCTTTTTCGTGATGAGAGATATACAGGAATACGGGATTGCTGACTTTTGACAACTAACTAATTTACAATTGGTTAGACACGTGTTCCGGTTGAATAGTTAGACTAATTTTTATGATAGTTTGTACTATAAAGTTAATTAGTTATAGTTAGTTTAGTTAGCATTCATTCTTACTGAGTAGCTTGATAATAAACCTGTGGTTGTGTGAAAATTTAGACTAAGGGCTCAAAAGTCCAAATTTTCACACTGATAAAATTGCATTAGGATTCTTCAGACAGAGTTTCCATGCAAATAACTTATGCACAGAACACAGTACTATTGTGTGATTCACAGGAAGTGAGTTATATATATAATAATATGTAATTTGAGACAAAAGCATTATATGTACATGCAACAGTAGCAATTCTCATTTTTGGTTTCGATTACACTCGAAGGAATGATTGAAAAATGGACGACCCAGTCCATCAACAAGATTGAAGATGTGAAACAAAAGTAGTTTGTAACTAACTAGCTAACTAACTAGATGAGACAAGTTGAGTTCACCAAGGGCTGTAGGCTGCATACATATGCTTGTAGTAATCCGTAAATGTAATAATCTCATTTTTCAAAGTCAATAAGTGAAGTAAAGTTTTTAACGAGAGTTCTCTTCAGTCTCTCCTCCAGTATTTTTTTACTCCTGACATGTTCTCTATCCGAGTTCCAAGTAATCTGTAACAAAATGTACATTTTATAGACTCCGTGTGGATAGTGCTACTTACAACGCGAGAGAGACAAAAGAGACACGAAACCAATCAAGATAAAATGTGTAGTTTTAAGATTGATGAGGACACATGAAATGCAGACAATTGGACTACATAGTAGCTATATATTTTCAGGCAGTTTTGAGCCCTCGCAGTCTATGAATTGTAACTATTATTTCGTTGCAAGAGGAACTGAGACAGAAGTGCGCACATATTAGGGGTACACCCGATACCCGAAGACGTTTACTGTCGTAGATTTTCTACGCACTTACTTCTCCCGGCCAATCGAATCAGTAGGTAGAGTTGGGAAGTCTGCTGTGATTGGCTGGCAGAAGTACGCGCGTAGAAAATCTACGACAGTAAACGTCTTCGGGTATCGGGTGTACCCCTATTATGCAGTCTAACACACGCATTTTCTTAACGAGACTATAGGTGGGCAGTATAAATATCAAACTTAATGACAAATGCTAAAATTTCCAAGTTTAAGAAACCCTCTGTATTTAAATACATTTTACGACGGTGTGAATTTCACAACACGTCCCTTTTGTTTCCAATCAACTTTTAAACGGAACATGAGGAAATAGTGTGTAATTAAACGTCAATTAGTTAATGGTAGCCAAAGTTTGAGCTTATTAGCAGAGTAGTGTGGCATTGGAATTCAAGTGGAAATTAGTTAGTATTAATTCAGATAATGTCGGTTATTTAAACATGCATTGTCATGTGCTTTCTATGGAGCATAAGCAACAAAGCAACCTTAGATAAATCGCTAATTCGCGAAACTTTACATCATTATTAGCAAGCCAGAATTTCTTCGTTAAAGGCGGCACTTTGTTTGAAGCAACAAGAGCAAAGCATGTTACAGAACAATTACAGATAATAACCGAGGCCTTTACAATCCAAGCTCAATTAATTCATTCAGCTGACAATTATTTAAAACTGTGCGTGGTATTGCGGTTAATTGAATCGCCTGAATTCAACATTAGTTGACACCGTGACTAAAATTCACACAAACTTCTTGACGCAAGTTAGGATAATAAATGCAAGTGAAATTAACCTTTGCCAACTTGACTTTCCTTCCAGATTAAGAGTTCAAAGTTTAAGACTAAATAAACTAATACATTTTCAACAATAATTGACTAAAAGAGCTTTATAAATCTTCATCTTGGTACTATTAATCGATAATCTAGAGCCACACTCTACTGAAAATTAAATTATGAATTCCTTCTAAATGTCTTTTAATGCTTCACTTCCAAGTTTCCATCTACAAAGAAACTAAGAAAACAACGGCTTCTAAATCACATTGCGACGATCCAGTTGCAAATTACAAAACTCTGCCTTTGCAGCCCAGAAAAACTATCCTTCTTTTCACACACTAGAGCCTGCAAACCAGAGATATTATATTTCCACGCAACACAGTAAATAAAGAATTGAGAGAAACCCAGCTATAAATTCTCATTTCCCCTTTTTCTTCACCCACGAACGAGCATAAACGCCAACACGACAATATGCAAATAAAAGCCAGTCACAAATCCTTCCCATTCTTCGTTCACACAATACAACACACATGCAACAGATTTCTATGCATCCATCCATCCATTCCATAACATATTCCCTCAGTCTGAATACTAACTAACTAACTGTAAAGCTGCAGTTCTAACCGGGAACTTACTACTAATAATAATACACATAAACCAGCCAATGAATAGCCCATCTGCAAATTCCTATCACCCAGAACACAACACAATAATATCCGCCTCACTCACCTATACAGACTCCATGTCAGGACAATAGCGAGTTGATTTCACAATGACGACAACTTGACAAGCCCAGTAGCCAAACCATTCTACGCATCAGAAGATAGAAAGTTGCATATTACTCTATCTCCTTAGCACTACTGTTCTTTCGAAATACTATTATCTAATACACTCGTCAACACAAACTACAGTATAGTTACTTTCGGAATGTACAAATAGGATCTGTGGAATCACTTAAAGCTCAGTGATGATGACACCATGTTCATTTTTGGTCTCCTTTGGTTCTTCCATATTCACAATCGTGGTCACAACTTCCATGTGCACTTCCTCCTTTTCGATTTGTCGGTCCCGTGGCGTCAAATTGTGATTCCCTTGACGGCGAGCCCGAGAACGAAAAGGAAGACCCTTCACTGAAGATCAAAGAACCGTCTCATTCGTACAAGTACGTGGCCCATTGACCAATGAATAGCGCGAGGATCCATACCCATCCTTTGTGGCACTCCCAGCTCCCCAGACAAACAACTCTTTAAAGGTCTTGCGGAACTGCCTAGACATGCCACAGTAGATGGCAAAGTTGATGGGATACGAGACGATGATAAAGAAATTGTTCATGAGGATGAGTGTGTTCACCACTTCGTAGTCCAAGAATTCTTCGACCACAGAGGAGATTACATGAAGAATGGTGAGCACGGCCAAAGGGACTTCCACCACTAGGAACACAGTGACCACTACAAAGAGCATTAGCGTTGTTGAGTACGAGTCCATCAGTCTTCGACATTCTCCACTACCCTTCTTATTGTCTTTGAAGAGCTGCTGTCTCTTCCGTTGAGCCTCCCGCATCGCCCGGAGCAACAGAATATTCAACACAATGAGACTCACACAGGGACACAAATGAATAAAGATCACCCTGAATAGGAAGTAGAAGGGGAAATACACATTTCTGCCCACCGAGTCGACCCAATCAGCAATTCTTTCTTGACATGCGGAATGCACTTCCCCTTCCCACGTGATCTCCACGTGAAGAAAAACGCTGTCCACGAACCGTGTGGACTGGTGCAGTGTAGCGAACACGAAAATCCAAACGATCCCTCTGAGCACACGGGGCATAGTGCACCAAGTGCGCGCTGTAGCCGCATGGCAAACGTAGATATACCGTTGTACTGCGAGTGCCAAAGTCAGCCAAACAGAAGCCGTGTGGAACAAGTTTGGAATCACTTCGTTCATCCACAAATAGCAATAACATGCCACAGTGGGAGAAAAGGGTTTGTAATGATTCCCAAATGTATACATGTAGAGCATCCAAGGGGCAGGAAATAGCACGGTGAGCATATCAGAGAGCGCCATGCCCATCAAAACAGCGTTCGTTGGACTACGCATGTGTCGTTTGGATAGAACTACCACCACTAGCGTGTTGGCCACTATTGTAATGATAAACAGGACAGGGAATGCGTAGCCAAACAAGGGCATAGCGTACTCTATGCGTACTTGAGTCGTAATGTTTAGGTAGGGAAATGGACCGGCGGTCTCATTTGCTGTGTCATTCGAATACTGGATGGGTGAGCCTGGTTCCCAGTCATCTTCTTGAGCACCCCATGCCTCCTCATCCGCATTGGAATCCAGGTCCATGTCAATGCTTGTGGCTTGATTTGTCTATTTTTACGCTAACTGATAGAGTTGTGCAGTACAACACATAATGGTGGGTAGCTAGTAGAAATAGGTTAGTTAGTAACTAACTAACTAGTTAGCTGGCTGGCAAGTAATGGATCAGATTTAATGAAAATGGAATCTCTTTGATGAATCAGAGTGAGTGCGCTTCATTCGCTAAGGGCTGATGATATGTCCATGCATGTATGGTGTACACTTTAGCACTTTCTAGGACAACCATTTCACACAAACGGGTTCCACTTTACACATGACCAAGTTCAAAGTTCCTATTGATCTTTTGATGATGGACTTATTTGGTGGTTTCATCAAATAGAATAGGTTGCATGCGTGAGGGCTCTTGGTTTGTACTATACGTCAGCATTTAGAAGTGAGTGAGATGGGATACTTGGAGCTCTGTTTGTCCCCAGGGTTTCACGGTCCACCAATTTCAGCCATCTGCAAAGAGACATCAAAAACGATGCAAATTTAATGATTGTCAACAGGAGAGAAAACTGGCTCATTGTTTGTTTATACCGGGAGCTGACCAAAAATTACAACATTATGAGAATGGACAATGGAATTCTCCACTCGAGGGCTGTAGGGGAACTTAAGTTATGTAAACTGATGAATGCAACAGGTATGAGGAATATTTGCTTTGTATGGAGAAATCATGGAAGGACTAGTATTTCTATTTCTAGAGTGCTTGAAAGGATTTGCAAGTGGAAAACAATTTCCTCATCCTCTGATAAGGTTAGTTGTATGGTGTGATGGATTGAGTGGCAATCTGAATTCTTGACTTTAACCAAGCTAAATACATTTACATTTGGGATTATGTAAAACGGAGGGAAGGAATACACTCTGTTCTATTGACGCTTTGCTATGTACGTGCTTTCTTGAGAGTGGGAAAAAACAAAATGTTTCCCAAGTTCTTTTCTTTTCCTTTTTTTGCTAACTAACTAACTAAGCTGTGGGGAAAAGACTAAACTTTCTTTTAATGCTAGTAGATCGATCGGTAGTTAAGCTAAAGCTCTTGCCAAGGTCTTGTGTGTGTACCCCACTAAAACAATTATACTTTGTCTGCTCAAGTTGTTATCAAAAAGGTGTGCAGTGTATATGATGTGTCGTAGTTAGGTAGGTTTGCTCCTGGCTACATTTTACTACCAGCAACCAGTTTACAAGTTCTGTTCCCAGTTCATCGTAACATGGTCGTGTACACGATACACACGTTTATGCAGTCAACTGCTGCCTTACAAAATGAGGAGAAAGCAACTGAACGCGTTTTGTATAAAAGAAGCAAGCAGAATAAATGATGAGTAGTTAAATCCAACTGCGGGATTAGTAATCTCCTATGGTAATCTTTGGTTCCTTAATGTTAATTAGGCTTAAGTAATCTGGTTTCCCGTGTCCCTAACAATGGTATATATGGCAGAAAGTTTATTCAGATTACAGGCTCTTATGAAATAACACCAGTAAAAAAGCTCGTTCTATGAGCGGATGGAATCTTAGTTGATAGTTTATTAAAAATCATGTGGATTTATCACAATAGAAAGATCAAATAAGAATAATTTTTTGTCATGAAAACAAATTCCAGACAAGGCTGCCTAACCCTGGTTCAGTTTACATTATTACAACGTACGTACGCAGTAGACAGAACACTGTATATACTACATATAATTTTAGATTAAAAATTCTTTCAGTTTTATGCAGTTATAATGGACACAAGTTTGTCCATTGTGAGGAACACATGAGTGGCATGTGCAAAATGTGTGTGTGCAGGCTTCCACATAAAAGTGTGTACAGCTGAAAGCTTATGCTCAAATAATTTTGAACATGCCAAAAACATACGGTCATAAAATATTTCATGTGAAAAAACATTTTAATCCTGCCGTTGGTTAACAGAAAAGGCATGATGTTGATGTATGTACGCATCACAAGTGCCGCATGTGCATAATGCATTGTCAAAAATGAACATGAAAAGTTTCATCCACACAAAAAAAAATAGCATAGTGTATGCATATTTTTCATCAGCAACATACATAACAACGTAACTGACTAAAAGTTGAATCCATCCCTCTCGACGGTGTTGAAGGAAATTTATTTGAAAACACAATAAACTAATTATTTGGCTTCAGGACGTGGCTTATAACTTGTGCGCATACAAAATGTCAGTTTCATAATAGGTTACATGACAGGCACATCACTTGTATTTTTGTGACCTTTTACTTCGGGTGTGGGCAACTACGATTAAAGTAAAGTCTTTTCGTTTTTGGCTCAACTGCACATCATTGTAGCATGTAGTGCAAATATGAAGGAAACATAACGGATTTTAAATTCTTTCACCAGGAAATACTTCTTTGTGGATGGCTTCTTACTTAAACTTACTTTAGCATAGTTACGAACGACACACGACGTCTTCTTCGTTCAGTCTGAATAAAACATTAAGCCGACAAGTAGAAGTTGCAGAAGACGAAAAAGTGGTTCGTATCGTACTTTTCCCATCACAATTTGGCATGAAAACAAAACATTTAACCATTTAGCCGGCCAAGGAAATGTACGGACCGAAATTGGCTTTGTGCACCATAGAGCAATTCAACACAGGTGGGACAGCTACACCACTAGTTTAGAATCTCCATTAACAGTTAGCTAAAGTTAGAATATACATAAAAGTTGGCAAGCCTTGTCAGCACCAGCAATGCGTCAACTATCAAAGTGTTGTAAATTCCTGCTCGATGAAAGTTTTCTAGACATCGGAATATTGACACTATTAAGCAGCTCGACGACATATTTGTGGCTTTCCGCACTTCTAGAGTGGTCGTAAACTTGGGTAAGTGCAAAAAAGAGGAGGAGGCTTGCAACATTGTCATAGAAATTAACCAAGGTGGAACTGAGAGAAAGCACTTTAGGGCAACATAAATGTGTCCTCATCCCTCGTCCTAATGCGTGTACACGAGCGAGAACACATCTTGAAAACAAGGGGAAACACGTTTTAAGGAAATTTACTCAAATCTCTATAGGGTCCATGAAAACTGGAGCAAAAATCTCTGCACAAACCTTAATTTCCAGGATAAGGACTTTAAAAAATCAGATAAAACAAAAAAGTTATTGCATTTTTACATGGTAAATGAGTTAAAAAAACAAAAACTTTAAAAAATTAAAATGGAAAAATTCAGTCCAAGGTTTTTAGTCCATTTAACCAAAATTAAACTAGCAACGTCACTGTTAACTACATAGTCTACATTAATTTGGAACATACAGTAATTTACTAACTGTAAACTAGCAAACACAGAAATTTCCTTTTTTTTTCATGCTTACCGAAATATCTGAGGAAAATGAAAGTGTGGTTGTCAATTCAATTTTAGTGTGGATTTTTCGCTTACCCAGTCCGGACTCATTTGGTCAGTCCAATGTCACTTTAATGGACAAACCTAATAACATTATTTGGACAAGAAACATGATCCACAATCAAGATTGGCATTTGTACCAGACCGGGAGAATTAAATGAAGCAGCGATCTCGTTACTCTGCACACTCTTGCCCTTACGTATATATAGAGTAGTTGAGTTTGTGCAGTGTAGCAATACTCACTACTTTTCTCTCATCCAAAGGTGACCCTATTATTCCATTTTTGTAGAAGCCTCACTTTATCAACTGTTTGCTCTGCTCTCAATCCCGCGTGCTTCTTTAGCAAATTGGTTGTTACAGAAGTGCTTATCAAGGTCAATATAACGACCAAACTAACTCCATCCGTATCAGCTTTGGAGATAGCTCATCGTTCAAGCAAACTCACTTGAAATTTTTCGCAGTGGGTTCAATCTTGTTACAAAATTTAGGTTGGTAAGTTATAGCCATTTCAACAGTTTCTTCGGAACCAAGAATGAAACCCGGGTAGTTTCGCTAATATGGCTATTCCCTAGAACCATCCCTCTACCGTAACTCCATGACGGGATCAGCAATTTGAAACTACTAACTAAGTACTATATTTAGCTGTTGTTTTACCGAGAATCTCAATCGTACCGTAGACACATGCATTCATTCTACATTCTCAGTGTCGGTGCCTTTGAAGCTTGAGAGAATTCGCCGAAATGTCAAAGACATCAGTTAGCTGAGGTCGTCACGATTTTCCGAAAATGGTATTGAAAATTACGGTAGTTGATTTGAGCACTTTGACTAAGGACAAAGAAAAATGGAAAATGTACTCACTAACTTTCAAACAACTGGCAATAGTCCTTTCAAATTATTTGCCTGAATTAAAAATATAATCGTGAACAGTGGTCCTAGTATTAATATTATTGAACAGCCACCATTTTACAATTTTACATAATTTAAAAATAGCAATCATATGAGCTGCTCAGTAGATTAACTGGTTGAAAAAGTGATGGATTATGAGATTGACTACGGTTTTCAAAATAATTTTAACCCAAGGTAGATAGAATAAGATTAGTAAAACTATTGCCTACTCCTGTGATATTTTTTTCGATCTAACCAATCCATTTTAAATTCAATTTATTCTGGGGATTCCAGGTTGAACAGACACTGCGTTGATTCTAGTAGTACTAGGTAAAGAAAATCAGTTTGAGAATACTATATAACACCGTGGGTGTCATGCTGTTTGTATAGTTAGTTAAGCAAGTTAACAAACGAACATATGAGGAGATGAATTATCATCCGTGTAATCTTTCCATTTAGAGGTTGACACTTAAATTGTTTGGAAACAGATGCCACACACATATGGTCAACAGCACTCGGTTCCTTTCTCATTTCAGTAACTTACTAACAACGTATGGACTTCTACTACACTACAACTAACACGTAATACTTTCATTGCGTTAAATTCACCATGCAACGATGACGTCCCATTCAACCTCGGCCATGAGGTTATCTATCTGTTCCACATTGAGGCCCACTACACGGTCCTGTGCAAAAGTGCATGGTAAATATTATACTGGATAATTTACTACATCCAACTACACTAGTATAGTGGTTAGTTTAGTATAGATGTGTACGGTTTTCGTTTCGGAAAATACTAGAGTTAAAAGGTTATTTATTTTCTTTCTTGTTGAATCTTAGTGAAAAGTGTTCCCCAGAGGAAAATTTTGAAACGCATATAAATAATTCTTGCAGGTCGCAAGTAGAGTGAGTAAGTAAATGCAAGTTCGTACGATTTAGATATGCGTGTCGGGTTGTTCAAAAAAAGAGAAAGAGAATAAATTAAAGGCAATAATGGATGCATGAAGACTGACAATACTATATTCTGCAGTGTCTCTGTTATCTAAAAGTTTTCCTTCGCCTTTTTATTGTTATTTCACCATCGTAATTGTTTACTATTATGGTTCATTTTCTTTTGATAAGAGACTTACTTGTAGTTGTACACAAACTAAATTTAATAAAAGGATAGAATGAGTGAACTCCACAGTGCAAAACAAGACAGTAGTACATTTCTTAAAGGAAGCATATATTTGATAATGTGAATCTAGATCAGTTGATTTGTTGTATGTACACTAAGTCCTCAGAAAAAAATTTAATTTCCTTTACAAGTCTGTTTTGTATTCCGCGTTTCAAAGTAGTCAATAATAGTGGGCAGGCCAAAACCTGAAGAACAAACATCCTGTTTGTAAGCCGGGCGAAATCCTAATTTCAGTGAGTTCACGTATTAGGCCGTAAATTCCTTCCAATCGTTAAGCTCACTACGGGGACTCCCATTTACATGCCCTTTAATGGACGATAAACCGTCCCCTAGGATTTTACTCATTAATGAGGGATTCATTATAAATAACCGATCCTATAGACCAGTTTTACAAGCTAACTAACTAACCAACCAATGAGTGGGAAGATGGGAAAATCTACCACTGTCTTATATCGTATGCTATTAATGCTATAGTCAACGCGATCAATCCAGCAGACATAGAGGTTAACTTTAATCCCACTACTTAGGTCATTGTTAAAAGTTCTATTTTGCCTTTGCCAGACTCATTACTAAAAATCCAGTCCTGTAATGCCTTTTCTGTGGTACATTGAAAAATATATAACCAAATAGGAATTGAACATGGCATGCTTTACATTTTACATGCAATGCAGCTCTCTCTATTCAACTCGTATACAAAGCCAATTAGACTGAAATTCTATGCCAAAGACTACATTGTTCTCAGATGTTTGTTGATTCACTTGACTAGTGGATTGCCGCTATCAGATAAAGAATGCATTTCGAAAGTAATGACATTTAATGGAGCCAAAGGAAATTAATGTTTACATGACTACTGAATAGTTTATTTTAATGGGTGCTGACGTACCAACCATCGGTAACTCGTCCGTCATACACAGCATAATGCGATTCATACCTTTAGTTTGGTGTGCGTTGCATATAGACGGCAAATCATTTCCACTGAAATCCCCCATTTTTAGATGATATAATTAGAGGTACTTACATATAGAGCAAGCTTTGCCAGAGTCAATAGGAAAAGACATTGGCAATAGATTAGTTTTTAAAAAAGTATTCTAGAGCTGGAGTATCGTTAAATTAGTATGTCAGATTTTGACGAGTAGTTGTTAATTGTGTTCATTCATCCAATCATGTGAAAAATCATGTTTACGACAGTTTTTACATGCAACAGCTGTGTTCATAACGTTTTAGTCGTCTTTTTGCATGCCTGGTGATTGGTTGGCAATGCTTTTTCATCACAGCATGATGATAATTGCAAATATTGCGCAGAACATACACTTTTACTCAACTTACTCACCAGACTGAAAACAAGGATACACATTTTCAAACTCCCACCCACTCCTTAACTAGCATCTGAAAGTTACGTAAATTTATTTTGATAATTTCAGGGAATTTCGTCACAAACTACTATATTCTACTAGTGCCGAACACCAATCTAGTAGTTTTTTTCGTCCGCATAAAAAAAAACTTGTCAGGCATAAAATAAATGGAATGAGTCTGTGTACAAAGTTATTTATCTTTCTATCTAGAAAATTCATAGGCAACAAGCTTTTTGCTCACTTTTAATAACAAGTAGGCAAAGGCAATTCTTTACTCAACTACAGACATGCATATTCATAAGACTTTTACATATTTACATACATTTGTCTGACAGCATTTTGGTGAAAAACTACATAGCTGTACAAAAGTCACCCAATGAGTAAACAGCTCAGAGTATTTGATGACTAACTTAGGGCTAATTGAATTCGGAGCCACTGATGCAAACAAAGAGGTGTATACCTAACAACTTTCTCAGAACTCATCCTATGTTCCACTTCCACTCTAAAAGTAAATTGATTCTTACTAAAATTTACAAGTTTGTTATGGCTCTAGTGTTAGACATTTAAAGTTCAAGCTCTCGTTCCCTGCCCGGATTATAATAAGCGCTTATTTGGCGTTCGAAGCCATTTTTGTACGAGGAAAAATTGAGAATTTGGGAAGAAAAAGGGGAAAGGAGACTCGTTGCACTTCGAAGTTTACTCAGGTCTGTGTTATTATCCCTCACTGAAATTGCATTAGAACTTTTCACTTTAATAGCACTACAGGCTACTTCATATTTAAATGTCATCACTAATAATTTACTGCCAATAGAGCATCAGCACTTTTATTTCTACCTAGCATATTTCATATTTGGGTGCTTGCCAAATCCAATCAATGGAAAAATAAAACTGCTGATTAAAAGTCAGACCAGACGCTTGAGGTATGGTGATGATTTATAAAAAATGGCCTACTACTGATTGAGAAACGCATTAATCAACAAGATTTTTTGCTTACACTTCAATATTTGTAACTGAAAAGAAAATTAACTTTGGACAAGCTGGAGAGCTAAAAAACTAATCGAATATAATTGGCATCACAGGAAGTTTCAAGCATAGAATTAGATTACATGTCTGGAGTAGCTAACATTGGTCTAATGCA
>Ga0210040_10004373_pt1 | contig 18519 bp, 20 predicted proteins | sample CryGeyCG12114_NA_FD_185462 | JGI IMG/M metagenome (GOLD analysis project Ga0210040, IMG submission 185462) | Groundwater microbial communities from aquifer - Crystal Geyser CG19_WC_8/21/14_NA (SPAdes) (version 2) | ecosystem: Environmental > Aquatic > Deep subsurface > Groundwater | place: USA...
ATAAAAAAACCTTTTTATTAATTACAGCTTTGGCTCAGGCTAGTTCAGAACAGAGAAAGATATTAACACAATATCGGCAAGAAAGTGTTTTTTCTGCTGACGACAAAATTAAAAAAGTTACCGCTGTGTATAACCAACTTAATATACGCGCGCAAACAGAAACTGTCATTAACCAATACTTTAACGAAGCTTTACAAAGCTTAGAAGCGGTAAATGCGCCCGAAGAGCGAAAAGTCTTGCTTCGCAATTTAGCAATAGGCTTAATGAAGCGGGAGAGTTAAGCTTAAGTTAAAAGCTTACTATTGATGATGTGGATAAATGGGTTTGGGATATCAATATAATTAAAACTTATTCGTTTGACAACAATGTTGTTACAGAGTTTTGTAAAAATAAAAAATTCCTATTAAATTATTTTTTAAGTTCAAAAAATGACTTTAACCTTAATCCTGATTATACTTACGGTTGGTATTTCCATGTACGCGTGGTCTAATCAGGAGTTAATGAACAATTGGATATTCCATCCGTATAGTGTAGCAAAAAAGCACCAGTATTATCGGTTTATTACTTCCGGCTTTCTCCACGCCGATTGGACGCATTTGCTGTTTAATATGTTTTCCTTTTATATGTTTGCGCAAGTAGTAGAGGTGAGATTGAATAGTATTTATGGGATGCAGAAAGCCGGCTTATTTTTTTTAATGATTTATATAGGGGGTATAATTGTATCAGATATTTATACTTTTTTTAAAGAACGAAATAACCGCAATTATCAGGCTTTAGGCGCTTCAGGGGGCGTATCGGCTATTATCTTTGCTAGTATTTTGCTAAATCCACTTTCCAAAATTATTATTTTTCCCGTACCATTTGGGATACCAGGCTTTGTATTTGGTTTTTTGTATTTGATATATTCTTATTTCCAGGCTAAACGGATGGGCGATAATATTAACCATGATGCCCATTTTTACGGAGCGGTATTTGGTTTTTTACTAGCTATATTTTTAGTACCCGGATCATTGCCCGAGTTCATAGGTCAAATTCAACATTGGCGAATTTTTTAGCTTTAAATTACAGCTTTATTTAAACCAGCTTATTAAGGATAAATTAGTCCTGAAAATAAAGTGTTTACATAACTTGTGCGCTGCAATAGAATAATTGGAAAGCAGGAGCGTTACAGTTAAGCGCCTGTAAAGTTCCATCAAATTTAAGTGTCCCTTTTTAAGCTTTAATTTATCAATTTTGTAGATGAGGTTTATCTATCTCACACCTTTTATAAGTTGTAAATAAGTTAGCATTTAATTAACAGCATATATTTTTACGTCTTTCCAGAATCCCATTATATTATCGTCAGGACCAACTAAAAAATCAATCCGGTTCTTTATTCTTTTGGTCATGGTATCTCTCACAATGTAATGCCCATCCATTTTTTTCGATATGCCTTTAATATGTAGCGTGTCGCCATAGTTTATGGGGCCGCCCCACCGTTGTAGCAGATTACGCGATACTGCAATCCAGCGGTGCTTATGCGGTTTTTTCTTATTTATTATTTTAGAGCCATCGGCTGTTATAAACGGGGTACTATCGGTTTGGCTTTCAACAGGGAAGTAAACGGAAGCACTTACTTTAATAGGCCTGTTGGACGAGGTAGAGGGGGTAAGTATTTTTATTTCTTTAGCAGGAAGATCTATAAATTCTTTTGTAATCTCAGATACAGAACTCTCGATTGGTAATTTAGAAGGAAGAAATTTAGGCAAAAAAAAGACAATCATGGAGAGAAAACCAAACAATTTATATTTTAGCATACAGTACTGTTTAGTGAAACAAAAAAATTAGCGTAAGATTTTAATAAACGTTTTTTTGTGGATAAAGTTTTGGTCGCGCCGAGATTAATTATTCTGTATAAGCTACTTAATGTTTTAAAATATACTTTTTATCAACATATACAAGAATGTTCCACGTGAATCATTATTTAAAACTAGAGGTGTAATTCTTAATTCAAGAGCTCACGCCATTTTCTGAAGACTGTATTGACATGGGATTAATTCACTTATAAGTAGGAGAGAAGTGAACTTTAAGGTTAAAGTGAATTTGTATTTGGCTGGATATACATTGTAGTAATAATGTAATCTAAAGTTAAGATGGTAAAATAAATATTAACAAGGTTGAGTTAATCGTAAACTATATAAAAGAAAAAATAATTCAAATCCTTTAATTGCCTCAACATTTAAAGTGTTTGATGTTATTTTTTTATAATAAACTACAACAATAATTAACATTACCGTTTAGCATTACTATAATTCAAATACAGGATTTTATATAAAATTAGTACTCCTTGCATATATAGCGCTACCTGCTTTATTTTAACTGAGCTATTAACTAAATAATTATTTACTATACCTGGTAAAGCAATTGCCAGATATAGTAAATAATTATTTAGTTAAATAAGATTTAAAAGTTGTTCTCAGTATTAGCATCCCCGTCGTTATTATCCCGATCTTCTAAGTCCTTTTCGTTTGTTTGCCGATAAGTACTATCGAAATTCTCATCCGACTTCTGGGCACCCGTGCCGATAACCGTTCTCTTATAAGTATCGCTATCCGATTTGGTTTGGTCAGTAGGGGTCTCCTGCGTTTGCTCGTTTTTTGTTTTAGTTTGGTCTTGCCTATTTTTATTTTCCATGATTTTATCTCTTAATTATCGTTTATTTATAAGTGCTGTATAATGAACAGTGACTCTCTTATATTTTACTCCATAAAGATTATTAAGGTTATAACCAGTACGCAATTACATTACTCCTATGGGAGCAATCGGGAACGTAGGAGGTAATTGATACAAAAAGAAAAGCCTGCTTAAAGAAGCAGGCTTAACATAAGTCGGAAAACTACTTTATTTATTCTTGATCTTGAGCTTTCTGATTAATCCAGCCTTTAGCTAATTTATTTAATTTAGCATCAGTGCTTTTTTCTTCTTTCAGCGTTTCAGCAAGTAAATCGTGCGCTTCAGTAAGTCCTAATCTTTCGGCGTAATAAGCAGCAGTACCATAACCGGAAATTTCGTAGTGTTCGATGCGTTGGGCCGAAGCAACTAAAGCAGCATCTTTTACCTCGGGGGTTGCATTTTCATCAATCATACTTTGGCCTTCTTCTACTAGTCCTTCCATAGCTTTACAGGTGGTGCGGCCAGGAGTAATGCCTACTAGTTTGCAAACTTCTTCCAGACGTTTTTTCTGGTCTTCTGTTTCTTTTAAGTGTTGCTCAAAAGCCGATTTTAATTTTGGATCCTGAGCTGATTCAGCCATTTTAGGAAGTGCTTCCAATAATTGTTTTTCAGCACTATATAAATCCTTCAGTTCATGGTGGAACAAATCTTCTAAATTTTTTAACTTAGCCATAGTTTTATAATTTTATCTTTGGTTTCAAATTTACTTTCCACCTATACGGTAAGCTTTTTATAGGGTTAGTGCTTCAAAAATATTTACCTGATTATTATTCTCCATTAACTATTAGACTAATATTATATATTTAGCTCTAAATTTTATCGAATCAGTTAACAAACAATTTATGAAAGCAAAGAAATATGTAATTAATGCACTGTGTATGAGTTTATTTATAGGTAGCACACAGCTGTTTATTAACAGTGGTTATGCCCAACAGGTAATGCTTACCAAGCAATGGGAAACTGAAGCCTCTTTGCCCACCCCCGAATCGGTACTGTATGATAAAGCTAATAATATTCTTTACGTGTCTAATATTAATGGACAGGCCGGCGATAAAGATGGTAATGGCTCAATAGGGAAAGTAAGCTTAACCGGTAAGGTAGAGAATGCCGAATGGGTGAAAGGATTAGATGCTCCTAAAGGCTTAGGCTTGGTTAAAAACCTGCTTTATGTAGCCGATTTAACCAAAGTAGTAGTAATAGATACTAAAGCAGGCAAAATAGTAAAAACAATTGAGGTGCCTGGGGCTATCTTTTTAAATGATATTACTGTAGATGGCAATGAAAATGTATACGTATCCGACTCGACAGGGAAAAAAGTTTTTAGAATAAGTAATAATGTGGTGAGCCTTTGGTTGGAAAGTGACTTGCTACAACGACCTAATGGTTTATTGGCATACCAGAACAAAATGTATTTAGTAGATATGCCTACCGGTATTTTTTACTTAGTAGATAACACCACCAAAGCCCTCACCAAAGTAGCTGAAGGATTACCAGGTGGCGATGGCATTGTGTCGGTTGGCAGCGGCGATTTTTTGATCTCTAACTGGAACGGCGAAATAAGTTATGTTACCGCTAAAGGCCAAGTAACAAAGTTGATTGATACGAAAGAAGCTAAAGTTAATGCAGCTGATATTGAGTATATTCCAGCTAAAAAATTATTACTCGTGCCTACCTTTTTCCACAATCGAGTAGTAGCCTATCAGTTAAAAAAATAGATGTTGATAAACATCTATTCTGGTGGTTTGGGTAACACTCTCTCATATTGCTCTTCTTTTTTACTCTTGTATTTACTCTTAAATGTACTCGTAGGCATTTGGGCTTTCCGACGTATACACAACACCAACGATTATTTATTAGCGGGGCAGCATTTATCTTTTCCGGTAGCTACTGCCGTGGTTTATACTACCTGGTTTAATTCCGAAACTATCCTGAGCGCTTCCTTCGAATTGTGGAAAAAGGTGTATTGGATATTATTAGAAATCCGTTTGGCACAGCCTTGTGCTTGCAATTAGTAGGATTGTTTTGCCCATAAACTTTATTGCTTACACGTATTAACCTTTGGTGATTTTTACAAAGTGCATTATAACCGCCCACTATCCATGCTGGCCGGAATGGGAATTTGGTTGGAAGCTTTAGCGCTTGATACCAAAATAAACTCACTAATTTATGGTTTACTTGCCAGCATACTAGGTTTAATTTCGGGATTACTTTTACTTCCTGACTTCAGAAAAGCAGCAGTTAAGTAAACAGGTAAATTTCAGTTTTAAATTTGGCTTTGTTACCTTTGTTAAAATACAAAATTAATTACAACCACAGATAATATGGGAAGAGCATTTGAGTTTAGGAAAGCCCGGAAATTTAAGCGTTGGGATAAAATGTCGAAAGCGTTTTCGCGGCTGGGTAAAGAAATTGTAATAGCGGTAAAAGAAGGAGGACCCAATCCGGATGCCAATGCGCGTTTACGTACGGCTATTCAGAATGCGAAAGGCGTGAACATGCCCAAAGATAGGGTAGAGGCGGCTATTAAACGAGCCTCGTCGAAAGAAGAAAAAGATTATGAAGAAATAGTGTACGAAGGCTACGGCCCTTACGGCATTGCTATTTTAATTGAAGCCGCTACCGATAATATTAACCGGACGGTGGCTAACATTCGGGTATATTTGTCGAGGGCTGGGGGCAGCTTAGGCAAAACCGGTTCCCTTGATTTTATATTTACCCGCAAAGGCATATTCCGGTTACCGGCCGAAGGCTTAGATTTGGAAGAATTGGAACTGGATTTAATTGATTACGGTGCCGATGATATTTACGAACACGAAGGCGAGATAATTATAGAAACGGCTTTTACCGATTTTGGCGCCATGCAAAAAGCCTTGGAAGAGAAAGGTTTAAACGTAACAACCGCCGAACTGCAACGCATTCCGAACACCCGCACGGAAATAAATGATGAGCAAGCGGAAGAGATTGAGGAGCTTCTGGAAAAAATAGAAGAAGACGATGATGTACAAGCCGTATATCATAATATGAAGTAATTTTTGCATAAAGTAAGGAACTATTGAGGCCTATAGGGGGTTTGCCGGATAACCTCCTTCCATATAATTATTTTGCATGAAGAAACTGCTCTTATTATTTTTATTCGCGCTGTTATTTGCTAATAACTTACAGGCTGCCCGGCCAAAGCGCTATGGTTTTTCCGCCACCTTTCGCATTCCCCATGCCTCTAAAGAAGTTCTGCTCGATTCTACTTTGTCCTGGATTAGAGACAATCTGCCTACTAGTAATTTTTACCTGCGCGATATAGATGAAACAGACGGCTATGTTACTTATCGGGCTACAAACAAAGGCGATTTTGGCAAAGTAACTTACGACCTCACTTTTTACGCTAAAAAAAATGTGGTAGATGTGGTAGCCGATAATGTAGAGCACTCCAAATCGGGCCGATTGCCTCGCCACCTGCGGAGCAAAGGTACTCCCCGAAAAAAAACCAAAGCCTATTTAACTGCGATATCGCACGACCTAGGCCAGCACCTGCGCAAATTAAAACACCAGCCCCGCATTACTGCTAACCGCGATTAATAAAATATATTAGTTTAATTAGAAGCCAGGTAAATGCCTAGCTTTTGCTTTCTATGGGTTAGAAAATCGGCAAATCAGGAATAATAATTACAGAGCCTTACTAATTATCAACTAAAGCTCTTTTAAATACGTTAGTGCAAGCTGACTTAAATTTTGCTTTGTTTTTTCCTAAATTAATATGACTAAGAAATTTGCCGTTATTTTCGATATGGATGGGGTAATAGTAGATAGTAATCCTTATCATAAAGAAGCTTGGCTACAGTTTGCCGAAAAGCATAATGTAGAGTTAAAAGAAGAAGAAGTACCGGAAAAGATTTTCGGTAAAACCAATACCAATGCGCTGCGCGATGTGTTTGGCAAAGATTTTACCCCGGAAGAAAATGAGCAATTAGGCGAAGAGAAAGAAGCTATTTACCGTGATTTGCACGCCAAAGATTTAGAACCAATTACTGGTTTGCGGGACTTCCTGAAAATGCTGAAGCAACATGAAATACCAACAGCAGTAGCAACCAATGCGCCACTTTCGAATGTTGAGTTTATAATGGAAAAAACCGGCTTACGAAAATATTTTGATGTGGTGATTGATGCCGGCGAAGTAGAGAATGGCAAGCCAGATCCGGAAATATACCTGAAATCGGCGGAAAAGTTGGGTATGCCTGCGGAGCAATGTATTGTAATGGAAGATTCCGTGCCGGGCGTAGAAGCAGGGGTAAGAGCCGGTATGAAAGTAGTAGGTATTACCACTACGCATTCTAAAGACGAACTAGACAAAACAGATCTTGTAATTGACGAATACGAAGAGCTGACTTACGAAAGATTAGCCGCATTGCTCGACTAAATACCCGATATTTCCGCGTAGTTAAATTCATAAATAAAATCTGATGCCCGCAAACCAGTGGTTAGAATTTGCCAAGCGCGTACAGGCCCTGGCCCAAGCCGGCCTAACTTACGCCGAAAACGATTACGATCGGGAACGCTACGAAGAACTAAGCGATATTAGCATAAATATATTGGCCCAACTTACCGGCGAGGAAGTACCTAAAATTAAAGATTTATTTACAAACGAAGTTGGTTACCAAACCCCCAAAGTAGATGTGCGGGCTGTTATTTTCCAGGAAGGCAAAATTCTGATGGTACGGGAAAAGATAGATAATTGCTGGTCGTTGCCAGGCGGTTGGGCCGATGTGGGCTATAGCCCCGCTGAAGTAGCCGTAAAAGAAACCCGCGAAGAAGCCGGCCTGGAAGTAAGACCCGTTAAATTACTCGCCGTACTCGATAAAAAGTTTCACCCGCATCCCCCGTCGCCGTACCATACTTACAAAATATTCTTGTTGTGCGAAGTACTAGGCGGCACCTTGCAAATTGGTTCGGAAACCCTGGACGTGCAATATTTTAACCGCGCCGAACTGCCGGAACTATCGGTAGAGCGGGGTACTGTTTCGCAAATAAATCTCATGTTCGAATTCCTGGATAATCAACAGAAACAAGCCGTTTTTGAATAATTGGATTTTAATCTGAAGTTATATCCTGTCATAAAGTATTCTGGGTACTAATTTTAAGAGAATAGCTATTAATTGCCATCTTTTAGAGATATAAGCAACTTTTTTCTTTTGCTGTATGGCGTTAAATATTTGTTGGCTGGCTTTATTAACGGTTACTACCCAAAATTTGCCTTCGCCTTTAGCCATATCGGTGTCAACAAAGCCTGGTCTGATATCGGTTACCATAAGGGCTATTTTTAAATTATGTGCTTTTTGCCGCAACGCTTCCAGATAATTTATTTGGTAAGCTTTGGTAGCATTATAAGCAGGTGCTTGTCTACCTCCGCGAAGTCCCGCAATGGAGCTAATAGCCACTAAATGTCCGGATTTTTGCTTTTTAAAATAGTTAAAGGCCCAATCAACAATGTTAGTAAATCCGGTTACGTTGGTGTCGATGGTGCGCTGCTCAATGGCAAAATCTAAATATTCGTTTAAGTCGCCGGTTCCGGAACTTAATATAAGCAAGTCGAGGCCGCCTAATGCATTTACTAACTCTTCTAAATTTTGAGGAATAGTGGTGGTGTTGGTTATATCAAAGGTTTTGGGTATAAACGTATCTGGGTTTTCTTTTTCTAACGCCAGCAATAGTTCTGTGCGTCTGCCGGTAATACCAACTTTATAATTATTTACGGAAAGCAATTGGGCAATGCCTTTACCTATGCCGGAAGTGGCGCCAATAACAATAGCTTTTTTCATCTAGGCTGTTTTTCTATTTCGGATTTGGCTGTTACTGGTGTTTACCTTTAACCCGGTCGTAAATATAAACCCCAACCAGCATGGCAACACCTACAGCAGAGACTACAATTAAACCAGTTTTTAAGCGATTGATGTCTTTGCCGAGGTAAGCAATTAGTATAATTAACGGAATAATGCCGCCAATAGTAGCCAGCATAAAGCGTAAGTAAGGCATTTTGGCCAGGCCTGCCACAATACTAACGGCATCATTAGAGATAACCGGCGAAATGCGAGCCAGCACCACTGCCCAAATTCCATAGCGCTCTACTTGTGCCTGCACCTTTTTCTCGGTTTTGTCGCCGAGTAATTTGCCTACGGTAGCTGGCCCCACAGCCCGGCCTAACCAATAACCTACCGAAGAAGCCACTAGCACGCTCACAAAAGAAATTACCGAACCCCAAATTGGTCCGTAAGCCAGTACTGCAATTACCATTAAGGCTACTACATTTACTACCACCAAAAACATCTGCACCACCATAAAAGCCATAATAAATACAGGTCCCCAGAATCCAAATTGGCTTACCCATTCGGAAGTTCTGGCTTGGTCGCCGGAGGTTAAAACATTCCAGGCTTCTTTTATTACAGCCTGAAATCCCGGATGCAGGAAATAAAGGGCCACCATACTGCCGATAAAGCCCAACGAAATAAATAAAGGAAATTGAAAAGATTTGGTCTTAGCCGAAGAAGAGGTGTCGTTCACTTGCGTTCAGAATAAAGAAATTTAAGTAAGTGGAAAGTTTTAATTAATAAATTTTAAGTTCTCAGATTGTTGAATATTAATGAATTCAGGACTTTCGCAAATTAGTTTTTCAACATTGTAAATCCTCCCCCTTGCCCCCTCCAAAAGGGGACTTTCAATAGTTTTGCGAAAGCCCTATAATTATTAAAGATTGTATGTTAAACTAATTTTGTCTGGATACTTAATTCTTTATACGCAAAGGCTGATGAGAGTTTTTAACCGATGTTAAGCGAATAGCAGAAATAGGCTGGTTAAACAGAATAAGTTTAATATCTCAAGATATTTGTTTACTTGTAATTTCAAGGAACTGGCTTTTAGAATACTGCCACTAACCTTTCGTTTTAATTGTTTAAATCTTAAGGCCTTGAATTCCGTAAAAATAGGAGCAAATAAATTTTTAGACTTAATCTAAGAAAATCAGCAGTAAATAATATGAGAAATTTAACTTTATTGGTCTGTCAGGTAGCTTTAGCAGTAGCTTTTTTTGCTTGTGAGTCCAGAACTACCACCACTACTACCGATAACAACGATAACAACGATACAATAACGGTATCCCAGCGCAATGTTAAGGTATCGCAGGAGTTAGAAGATTTCAAAAATTGGGTAAACACCAAAGCTAACCGCACCGATAGTTCGGCCCGCGAAAACTGGCCCGAAGTAAAAGAAGATTTTAAACAACGTTCGGCTCGCATCGAGAGCAAACTCGATAGCTTATCGGCCGATTCCAAAGCCGAGTACGCCCGTATGAAATCGCAGTACCAAGCTTGGGAAGCAAAAAAGGAAAGCCGGGAAAGCAAACCGTTAGACGCCACCAAACTAAGGCAATGGGAACAAGAATTACTGGGTCCCACCAAAGAGCTAACCACCCTAACCGCACCCGATATGCGCGAAACGTATTTGCTTTTTATGGGTATTGTGCGCGCTAAGAAAAGTAAGTGGAATCAGGACGATTGGGATTATGTCGATAATGTGTACAGCCGCCTCAATGCCCGCCGGGAAGAATTGGAAGGTGGTATTCCCACCACCGACCGTATTAAAATAAAAAGCTTACAAGCCGAATATTTAGCCTTAGAGGCTAGCCACGATGCCAAAGATTTATATCAGCACGTAAAGAAATAAAATATAATTAAATGTTATTCTTCAGCTTGTTATGCTCTATAACAGGCTTTTTTATTGCAGTTGTTGTGCTTTATTAAAGAAAATACTCTTCGGCTCTACCTCATTTCCAAGGGGAACATCTTAATCGAAGTTGATATTTTGTGAAAAGATTAGCATTAGCAAACCGTATGCAAATTATATAAACACGTACTATTCGCTTAACTAATTCTATAATTCTAATTAGCGTAGCCTGTATTTTTGCTTCCATTTCGGGCAACTGGACCTGGCCGAGGGATACTTTTACTGTTAATAAATATTATGGCGTTGCCAACAGAAATTTATTAGCTTACGAAGAAAAAACTTGCCAGCATTTCAGGTGCTTTAAACCAATGCTTTAATTAGTTTTTTAGCGCTAATTTCGAGTGTTTACCAACTATGCGAATAAAAATAATTTCGGTGCTGCTACTGTTGGCCAGCCAAACGGCCTGGGGCCAAACGGGCGCTAATCCGCCTTCGGTTAAATGGCGGCAAATAAATACCCAAAGTTTTAAAGTGATCTTTCCGGATGGGCTGGAGTCGGAAGGGCAGCGGGTAGCTAATACCTTACAACATATTCATGCTCCCTTATCTGGTTCGCTGGGCCGGGCACCGCACAAAATTCCGGTGGTGCTACAAAACCAAGGCGTAGTATCTAATGGCTTTGTGGCCCTATCGCCACGGCGCAGCGAGTTTTATACTACTTCGCCTCAAAATTATAATTTATTGGGTACCAATAATTGGCTGAATTTATTAGCCGTGCATGAGTTCCGGCATATGGTGCAATACGAAAAAGCGTATCATAGCAATGTGAAGCTGGCCTACATACCATTTGGCCAGAATGGCATTTTGGCTTTAGCCAATGCGGCGGTGCCTAATTGGCTTTGGGAAGGCGATGCGGTAGCTACTGAAACCGCTTTTTCGCCGAGCGGCCGCGGCCGTATTCCTGATTTTAACTTACTTTTCCGGACCACTTTGCTCGAACGCAAGCCGTATAGCTACAACAAACAGCATTTGGGTTCTTTCCGCGACAACGTGCCCAACCACTACGTAACCGGTTATCACCTGGTAACCCACATACGCCGTAAAGCTGGCCGCGAGGTATGGGGCAACGTGATGCAGCAAGCCCTGGACGAATTTTACGTACCGTTTACTTTTTCGCGGGCCATGCGCCAGCATTCCGGCAAACGCCTTACGGCTACTTACCGCGACATGACCCGTGAACTGGATTCGCTCTGGACCCAGCAAGCTGATAATTTACCCGAAACGCCGGCTACTGTTTTAACCCCACGCACCAACCGCACCTACACCGATTATTTATATCCGCAACCCTTATCCGATGGCGGCATTGTCGCGTTAAAATCAGGTTTGTCGGATATCCCAGTTTTTATGCGGCTCAACGCCGACGGCAGCAACGAACGTAAACTTTTTACGCCTGGCATTATTATCAACAATGGTATGCTCTCAGTGGTAAAAGATAAAATAGTTTGGAGCGAAAACGAATACGATCCGCGTTGGGAGACCCGCAATTACGCCGTAATTAAAACTTACGATATTGCCACTGGTACCCACCAGGTTCTCAAACGCCGCACCCGCCTAATGGCCCCGGTCTTTTCTCCCGATGCCCAAACTATTGCGGCCATTGAAGTAAGTCGTGAAAATATTAATACGCTGGTATTGTTGGATGCCGCTACCGGCAATGAGAAAAAGCGCATTATCAGCCCGCAAAATGATTTTATTTCGATGCCCCGTTGGGCGCCAGACGGCCGGAGCATAGTTCTGTTACGCACCCGCGAAAACACCCGCGCCATTACCCAGGTAGAGGTGGAGACTGGCACTTTCACCGATTTATTACCGCCCACTACCGAAAACATCGGCCACCCGGTTATTACCCAGAACTACGTTTATTTTAATTCGCCTTACAACGGCATTGAGAATATGTACGCGTTGGACCTGCGTACCAAACAGCAATACCAGGTTGCCTCGCGGCGTTACGCCGGTATAAACCCAGCTGTTACGCCTGATGGCAAGACCCTGTTATTTAATGATTTTTCTGCGTGGGGCTACAATGTTGCCAGCCAACCCAATGACCCGGCTAATTGGGTGCCACTGGAGCAGGTAGCCCTAAGTAAAATAAATTACCAGGAGCCGCTCGTAGTGCAGGAGGGTAACCGGAATATCCTGGCTGATGTGCCCACCGATAAGCATCCGGTAGATAAGTATAACCCAGTGAAACACTTATTTAACCCGCACAGTTGGATGCCAACGCTAACACCCGAGAATAATTCCATTTCGTTAGCTTTGTTGTCGCAGGATATTTTGAGCACGGCTGTTTCTACGGTGGGCTATACCCGCAACGTAAGCGAAAATAGTGGACGGGTGTTTGCCAATGTTAGCTACCAGGGCTTGTACCCGGTAATAAATGTGGGTGGCGCTACGGGCTACCGCGCTACCTCCGAAAACGATACCGTATACCAATGGCGGGAAAAGAGCTTAACAGCAGGATTGTCCTTGCCACTAAACCTCACGCGTTCTAAATATTTGCAGTCGCTCACCTTATCTACCAATGCCCAGATTAATAATATTTCGGATTTTTACCGGCCCCGGCGCTACCTAACGGAGCAAGCTAACGGCATTTTGCGCAACGTTAATTATTTGGTGAGCTACAATCGGGTGCTGCGCCAGAGCCGACGCGATTTGGCCGGCCGGTTTGAGCAGCGGGCTTTTATTTATTACAACCATACGCCCTTTGGTGGCGACTACCGAGGCGAGTTATTTGCGGCTAATACCCGTTTTGCTTTTCCGGGCTTGTTTCGGCACCACTCGTTTTTGCTTACCGGCAATTACCAGCAAGAAGATACCCGTAATTATCTTTTTAGCAGCGTATTGCAGTTTCCGAGGGGGTATGGTTACCGGCCGCACGATAATTATTACGGCGGCTCCGTGCAGTACCGGTTCCCGGTATGGTACCCCGATATTGCTTTAGGCCCATTCTTTTATTTCCAACGCCTAAAGACCAATCTGTTTTTCGATTATGGCCATGGTAACCGCTACGACCGCACTAATCAGATAGACCGTACCTACACTTACCAATCGGTAGGGCTGGAGCTAACCACCGATTTTAACTTTATGCGCTTAAGTGGGGTTTTGTTCGATGTTGGTGTACGCTTGTTGTACCTGCCGCAAACCAAAAAGCCAGCCATTGATTTAGTAGTAGGAGAGTTTAATTTATAAGAATTTGACAAACATAACTAGCAAAGCAAAAGCGATCGTACTTTAAGTAGGGTGTCAGAATAGTTGCGGGAGTAATTATTGTACTAATTACTCCCTCTCCGTGCCTTTATAATCTTCCAGAAAAAATTTGATCTTATCAAACGTTACGGCCAATTCTTCTACCGTAGGCAGAAACACTACCCGGAAATGGTCGGGTTGGGGCCAGTTAAAGCCAGTACCTTGCACCAGCAATATTTTCTGGTCGATGAGTAAGTCCAGCACAAACTTCTGGTCGTCTTTAATATGATATTGCTCGACATCTATTTTCGGAAACATGTAAAAAGCACCTTTGGGCTTTACGCAGGTAATACCCGGCATTTGGGTTAGCTTATCGTAAGCCTCATCGCGCTGCCGTCGCAGGCGGCCGTTGGGCAACACTAGTTCCTGAATACTCTGATAACCCCCTAAAGCCGTTTGAATAGCAAATTGCGAAGGTACATTGCTGCACAGGCGCATGCTGGCCAAAGCCGTAAGCCCTTCTATGTAAGATTTAGCCCGGCTTTTGGCGCCGCTTACAATTAACCAACCGGCTCTAAAGCCAGCGGCGCGGTAATTTTTAGATAAACCGCTAAAGGTCAGAAATAAAATATCATCGGAGAAAGCCGCCGGCGAAAAATGCACAGCATCGTCGTAGAGAATGCGGTCGTAAATTTCGTCGGAGAAAATAATAAGGTTATGGCGTTCGGCCAGAGCTACTAATTGCCGCAATACTTCTTCGGAGTAAACGGCACCAGTAGGATTATTGGGGTTAATAATAACCAAACCCTTGGTACGCGGCGTTATTTTACTTTCGATATCGGCTAAATCAGGGTACCAATCAGCGGCTTCGTCGCAGATGTAATGCACGGCTTTGCCGCCAGCCAGGTTTACCGAAGCCGTCCAGAGCGGATAATCGGGCGCCGGTATCAGAATTTCGTCGCCGCTGTTTAGCAAGGCCTGCATCGAAAGCAAAATAAGTTCGCTCACGCCGTTGCCAATATAAATATCGTCTATCTGCACATCAGGTATGCCTTTGCGTTGGCAATCGTGCATAACCGCTTTTCGGGCCGCAAATAATCCTTTAGAATCGGTGTAGCCTTGGGCTCGCCGAATGTTTATAATTACGTCGTGAATAATTTCGTCGGGGGCATCGAAGCCAAAAGGCGCGGGGTTGCCAATGTTTAGGCGGGTAATTTTGTAGCCCTGCAGTTCTAATTCCAGCGCTTTCTCGAATATAGGTCCGCGTATTTCGTAAAATACATTTTGCAGCCGGTTACTTTTCTGAATCATGATAATAAAATTTGGGCTTAAAGGTAAAAATTAGTTTTTAGCTTTAAGCGATTAGCCGGTAGTTTTTGGCTGATGAAAGAGAAACTATCATCTACCGTAGGTTTTTTGATCTTAAGGAGATGAAGAAATTTATTCAGAGAAGGTAATCTGGTAAATATATAATATTTTGTATATTGCAAGGTTAATGCTACTGGTTGTAACATCGGCAGCCTTAAAAGAGTAAGCAGGCTTCTACTAAGTAAAAATATTTTTGCAAGTGCGTACGTATCTTTTTTCTATTAAAAAATTATTAATAAGAGCATTTTTTCTCTTTGGGGCATTGGCCATTTTGATGGCTTGCGAACGCCATAAAGCGCCGCACAAAGTAGTTGTTTTCCAGGCTCCCCCAATTATGCCCGAAGATACTATTCGGTACCCAAATGCTTTAATTACTACTTTAAACCGGCGTAATGCCTGGGTCGATTCGGTGTTTAAAAAGTTAACGCCCGAGCAGCGTATTACCCAACTCATGATCGTGGAGGCTTTCCCGAATAAAGGGCAGAAACACGTAGAAGATGTACTCTATCTTATCCGGCGGTACAATGTTGGGGGTATCATCTATTTCCAGGGCGGACCGGTGCGGCAAGCCACTCTCACGAATAAATTTCAGGCGGCCGCTAAAGTGCCTTTGCTTATTAGTATGGATGCGGAGTCGGGAGTAGGCATGCGTATGGATAGTGCCATGCAGTACCCCTTGCCCATGTTATTAGGCGCTATTAACAACGATAGCCTTATTTACCGCATGGGCGCCGAAATTGCCTACGAATTTAAGCGTTTGGGCATGCACCTGAATTTTGCCCCGGTTGCCGATGTTAATAATAACCCTAATAACCCTATAATCAGTTACCGGGCTTTTGGCGAAAATAAAAAAGACGTAGCTTCTAAAAGCCTGGCTTACATGTTGGGGATGCAGGAAAACGGCATTATTGCTACGGCCAAGCACTTTCCGGGCCACGGCGATACCAACGTAGATTCGCACCTCGATTTGCCGGTTATCCCGTACGGCCGGGAGCGCCTCGATACACTCGAGCTTTACCCATTCCGGGAATTGATAAAAGCCGGGGTGGGTGGTATTATGGTGGCTCACATGCATTTGCCCAAACTGGATTCGACCAAAAATTTGCCTACCACGCTGTCGCGGCCGGTTGTAACCGATTTGTTGCGCCAGGAACTGGACTTTTCGGGCTTAATTATTACCGATGCTATGGTTATGAAAGGCGTAACCAAATATTTTAAACCTGGCGAATCGGAAGTAAAGGCGCTGGTGGCTGGCAACGATATTATGGAGCGTTTGGTTAGTGTGCCCATCGCCATAAAAGCTATTAAGCAGGCCGTAAAGCAGGGGCTTATTAGCCAGAAGGAAATAGACCGGCGATGCAAAAAAGTACTGGCCGCCAAATACTGGGTGGGTCTTAATCATTACAAACCGGTTCCGCTCCAGAATCTGTACCAGGATTTACACGCCCCGCGCGCCCACGAAACCAATCGCCGCTTAGCCGAAGGCGCTATTACCTTGCTGCATAACAAACGGAGCATATTGCCTTTAGAAGTAAGTAAGAATAAAAAGCTAGCTGTATTGGCTGTGGGCGCTGCCCGGCCTACGTTTTTTCAGCGTAAAATGGCCCAGTATACACCCATAGAGGCTTATGTGCTGCCGCGCAAAAGCACCAAGAAAAACCGGGATATTTTGCTGCGCAATCTTAAAAAACACAAGCAACTGGTTTTAGCTATTTACGGCCCTAGCATTAGGCCCAGTAATAATTTAGGTTTTTTGCCCGAAGAAAAGGCTTTGATTAATAAACTAATAAGAGAAAAGAAGGTAGTGGTAAATTTATTCGACAATGCCTACACCCTGACCCAGTTTGCCGATATAAACAAAGCAAACGGTTTAATTATTGGTTATCAGCAGTTGCCAGCCATACAAGAAGCAGCTGCCAAGCTGGTTTTTGGCAAAATAAAGCCTAACGGTAAGCTGCCGGTAACCGTTAACGACCATTTTAAATACGGTGATGGTTTGTAAACGAGCGGGCAAAAAAAGAACCCGCTAATAGCAGCGGGTTCTTAAAATATAAGTCAGAAACGTAATACTAGTGAGAAGCGTCTTTAGCTTCTTCTTTTACTTCGGAGCCAGCTTCGTTAACAGCACCGGTAGTAGCATCAACTGCTTGGTCGGTGTTGGCTTCTAAAGAATCACCAGTAGCTTCAACATCTGCTTCGATGGCATCGCCAGCGTTTTCAGTAGCATTCTCAGTGTTTTTAGTTTCGCAAGAAGCTAACGTAAAAGTAGCTACTAAAGCAAAAAACGATAATCTTATTAATTTTTTCATTGTTAGGGTTGTTTTTTACTTTAATATTGATGACAGTAAAAAGTAACCCAATAATTTTAAATTTTTTAAATTATTATTGGTTAGGCAAACCAGAACCAATAAGCTACGGCTAATTTAATTCATTGTAAGTAGATGTAGTATACTGATAATAAGGTAATTATAAAAAGAAAACCTGCTGTAATTAAGTTTACAGCAGGCTTTCTTTTGGTATTTTACAGAAAATAGTTTACAGCATCTAAGTCCTAGTTTCTGGCGTCGTTGGCCTCTTCTTTTATTTTAGCGCGGACTTTCTGAGCACCTTCTTTTATTTCGGATTTGGCTTCTTTTGCTCCTTCTCTTATTTCGGAGCCCGCCTCTTTAGCCGCCTCTTTGGTTTCATCAGCCGCTTCTTCCAAGTTATCTTCTATAGATTCACCGGCGTTTTCTACGTCTTCTTCAACTGCCTCACTGGTATTTTTATTCTCGCAGGCCGCAAAGGCAAACGTAGCCATAAAGGCAAATAAATATATTCTAGTTAACTTTTTCATACAGATTCTGTTTAGATTCTTTTTTTAATTTATTACGGAAAAATTCAAAGGGTTTCCGATTATGATTAATATTATTAGATTGATTTTACGGTTTAATACTGATTGTATCTAAGCAATACTTAGAGAAGAGCAAAGTTTAACTTTCTCAGTGCTCACTATCCGTTACGATTATTCAGAGGAAACTTATTGGAAGCCGCTAAAACTTGTTGCTGACCAGCAAATATAGCTTGAACTTGTGCTTCATAAAAAATAGAGTTAGATAATACCTTTCAGCTGAGCCCATTGCACAGCAATTAAAGTTTTCGCATCATTAAAAGATTTTGCCTTCAGGTCGGCTTTGCTTAGTTCTATTAATTTAATATTTTCGTTTTCACCTTCAGCGCCGCCGCCTTCACCTATTTTACGGCTTACTTCGGCGTAAAAAACATGTAATTTCTCAGCAAAGGCTCCCGGCGACGGATAAAAATTTAATACATGCTCTATTTTATCCACGGCATACCCGGTTTCCTCGTCAATTTCCCGGGCAATGGCGTCCTCCGGGCTTTCACCTTCTTTATCCAGAATGCCAGCCACCAGCTCCAGCATGTCCTGATCTACGGCCGGTCGGAATTGTTTAACAAAAATAAATTTATCTTTTCGGGTGTCGTACA
>Ga0210040_10004374_pt1 | contig 18518 bp, 14 predicted proteins | sample CryGeyCG12114_NA_FD_185462 | JGI IMG/M metagenome (GOLD analysis project Ga0210040, IMG submission 185462) | Groundwater microbial communities from aquifer - Crystal Geyser CG19_WC_8/21/14_NA (SPAdes) (version 2) | ecosystem: Environmental > Aquatic > Deep subsurface > Groundwater | place: USA...
CCCCTATTATATAGGAATCTAGCGTATGAGTAGGAGAACACAAGATAAGACAATGCATACAAAAAATATTCAGATGGTAAGATCTATTGATGACTTCATTTCAAAACTTTTAAACCCAATAGCAATAGCAACGTTAAAAAACCGCGAATAAAAATAATTGCTGCATAAATAAATATTTAAGAAATGAATCCACAAGGATGGTTATTTTGATGAAATTATTACGATGCCTTTGGTTTTTATATAGTTCAATGTTCAATTTTGCGTTAGATTTCGACTTCGATAGTTACAAAAGAGACACAGCCACAGCAACTGGAACAACATCTTATTTTAGGAACGTTTTAACACCTCACCTAGTTATGGATTTTACTGTGGGTTTTTACATAAATAATTAAATCTTTTACAGTACGCAATGCAGTGCAGACAAATACAACCGTATATAAAAGCAACTTAATATGCAAGCAGCAAGTTTAGGAACGCTTCAAAATTATCACCGGTCTTCTTATAACGCAATCTACAATTTCGCATTTAAAATTAGAAGATTACACAACAATGCATGCTAGATCCAAACAGATAATAAACTAAGGTAGAGTCTTTTGGCTTAAGTTTAATCAATCAATATATCCTCCACTAATCACTAATCGTGAATAGTTATATTCAACAAAACCGTTCGTTTTTTGGCTCGTCTTTTTTCACATACGCTATGAAACAAAACAAAAATTGAGAAAAAACACTAAAAACTACATCATGCAAGGGAAAACAGGATTTTTAATTCCAAATTAATAGTGCCATGAAAGCATTATGCGTTTGTTCATAAATACCTGTCCCACCGTGATGACAAGACTGACAATGGATTAAGAAATCTTCCAATCAGTATTATTAATTAAGTTAGTTAGTTAGCATCGATTTTCACTTGTGTCGTCATTGTTGTCATTTAATATATTGGGCAATAGAGGTTTCTACAGAATAATATGACTATGAGCGATTAAATGCCTGACCAGCTGAAACCTGCGTGGAATTTTTCTTCATTTACATGCTAAACACAGATCAATGGTTTGTTTATATTTAGGCATCTCATTTACATGATTACATTCCACTTTCTCATATTGATTAATCAATTGAAAAACACAGGCAAAGGTTCTTCCTTGTTGACATAAAAGGAGAAAAAGTTGAGCTGAAGCAAAAAATTTCCTCAATTATGTAACCGTGCAAATAAATGCATTCCTTGCCCGAGCTAGCAAGCCTGAATAAGTCTAAGGAAAGTAAAATTTTAAATTTTAGCAGTATCGAGGTTTCATGAAAATCTCAGCTCTACTTGGCATATGGATCAAAAACGATAAGAATCCTCAATAGCTACTTGCTATAGCACAATGGTTTTGAAAACCTTTTTGCGTTAAACTAGACTAACGTTTTTTTTGGGCTGCACACTACATGAATGTAATGTGGAAAATCAGTGGCCCGTAAAAATCTTCATTTCATATTCATCATACACGAGAAGTTTTGTACGTATCTTTTGCTTTATCCATATGTATAGCTTAAAAGTATGTGCTATTTGTACATTACAGAGCTGCTAAAAGCAATTAGAGGAAAACTACAGTTTGCGAAGTCAAGCACAAATAGTTAGTTGTACCGTCAGGATATTTGAGTGAGAAGAATGGAAAGTGGAAAATATGTATGAGGATGATGATAATGATCTGAGCAAAATTTTTTGCATTTTCTGATCATATATGAATTGAAAAGGGTCAGATAAGTGTATTTATCTACACTAACTAATTACACTTGAAATACTTTCAGCAAGTTATTCAACTAGTATACTTTTGGATTCTTCCCATTTTCTAAGGATAACATTTATGTACTCGTACTTCATAATCAGTGAAAAATTGAATTCCTATCTAACCTAAATGAAAACCCTTTAAAAAGGTGTTAAATGAATCGCATGAGTTGAATGAAATACTGTGCAATCTGCTTTGTAAAAAAAACTTTTTTTCGGTTTCCTTAGTTAAATCGACCATTGAGCTGTTCGTTGACCAGTTGACAATATAATGCATGCTCTCCCTATCTTAGTGAATCATATGGACTACATGTGCGACTCACCCTCATATTGATACAAAAACTTTTTTCTTCTTTAATTTTCCATCTTTATCATTTTTTCAAATACAGATTAAGCTAACTGAGCGGTTTTATAAAAAGCTTTCTATGCACAAATTGCATGTTTATGCACAAGTTCACACAAAAGACCCCATTATGTTGTAGGTGTAAATATTTAGATATGAATGTCACACATTCTGGACATTTATACACTTTTAACTTTTCACTGCATCGCATCTCATTTTTTACAAACTTTAAGAACAAGCACACTTTCAAGTGCACTACTTAGCTTATGAAACGGAAATGGTCAAACGATCTTAAAAGTGAATGAACTCGAGAGACCATAAGATGCGCAAGAGTGGAACACCACATACAGTATATTATTTACGCTTGCTTTTAAATCTCTGGGAATTAAATTGGTCCCTCTTTTTGCACGAGATTCTCATTAATTTGCACTTGAATTCTAACTAGTTACTCACTGGTTAGAATTAAAGTAGACAACACTGACAACCGCAAAAGATTTAATGCCGATTGCAACCGCTTAAACATATGTAATGGACGAATTTTAAATCCCTCTTTCGTACATTGCACTGTGTGGGACACAAAATGCAACATTGCTAGCAGCCACTGTTAATTTACATTGCACAAAATTATATGACCACTGAAATTGTCAAAACGTAAATTCAGACTTGACCAAGGCAATACAAATTGTGGTCAATAATATTTCCGCAATATCCATACATAGTTGAATAACTCAATTTGCGTACTAGTATATCCAGTTCAGGTTTTTTTTTGTGACTTGGACATCTTGGACAATCCAAAAGCTGCCCGCCAACGCAGGAAATTAATGGTGTTTATGGCTTAAATTGTTAAGTGGCCGAGAGCCGTCATATTGTGACGCCCGATGTAGCATATTTTTTAATTCCACCTTCCCACATAACTTAATAGGTATAAGGCGTATATAATGTACACGCACTTGAAAAACCTGCTAAACCATTCAACAGTAGTTTTGATACGTATTTTACCCAGTAAAACATCAATCATGGAATCAAAAATATGAATCCCGTCGTCGATTATAAGAAGAGATAAAGATATGTACCGTTTTTAATCCCAAACCGGATCTTATACTATGAGTGGTTTTGGATTAAGTTAAAAAACTAGACACTCATAGTTATTTTACTAAATTTACTGTTATGGTTCCTGGGCTGTGTTTTTTTTAAGCTAAAAGCTTTCGGTTGAGACGCTTTCTTGCTAAAATATCTGAAATGAGCATCATTCAATGACCCCTCCTCATTCATATTAGAACTTAAACCCTCATAATTTCATCTCATCCCGGAACAGTGGCCACGGTGCCTTGACTGCGAATACAAAGTTCCATTCACCCCGCATCACAAATAGTTTTTGTGGCTGTATAGGAGCATTTCGTCAGACTTGTTGTTAACCTTTTGACATCCTCGCATCATCAATCAATTATGCTCACAGTCTACTTAATGTCGCACACCTTGGGGAATCTTAATTTTAAACAATGCTGACAACTTCTACAGTTTGGTGTATTTTGAAAAAAAGACGCTTTGCGAATGTACTAATGCTTTTACATAGTGGTATCAAATCAAATATTATAGAAGGGCAAACTGATTGAATAATATATCTCATTGTGGTTAACTTAGCCCCAAAATGTGTGCTCTGCAATGGATGAATTTATGTATAGTGACGTTTAGATTATGACCCATATTTATATTAAATCCCCAAGTCAGAAAAACAAAATTCTGTTTGTAAGTAAAAACTTGTCTTCCTTTTACTTTTTTATCAGAACGGACTGGTACTGGTGCTATGCGCATCGTAATTCTTTACGGTTTTTAGTGTAAGTTTCAGGTAAAAGAAGTCAAAATAATTTAGGAAATTTTATTCATAATACTCATGAAAGCACCTTTTACGTCTTAACAAGCTTAAGAATCACTTAAATGTCCCATAGCATGATCTATCCCCACTTTTTTGTGTTCATTCATTGTGTGCATCCTGTACGCAAAAAACATGATCCATGCAATTCGCTATAAAAACATCAAGTCCTTAAATATCTAATTGTCTAGTCGGTAGACACAGAATTATCCAGTACCACCGTGATAATTCTAGTTATAACTAAACACACAAACTATCATTGTTATTCCCATAAATTTTTTATCCACCCGGTATTTCCATATATTTTCCTTGCAGCCATTTAGTGACAAAAACGCGTGTGTTACGTGCCAACTTGGGAAAAATTTTACTCCAAAAAAATGCTGTGGTCACAAGCCTTGGAGATGTGCCTCATTATTTGTGTAATGACGACTTGAATATCCCCACAGCGTCAAATTCACGCTCTGAAGCTCTCCATTTAATCAAGGCTAGTTGTTAGTACTTTCAGTAAGTTAGTAAAATACCGGCAAGCCTGAAATTTTACAATTGCATAAAAGTAGAAACACAACATTAACATCAACTGCAATAAAGTTTCCAGTACAAGTGATTTCCTATTTTGAAATCTGTAAACAGCATGCATATGCATCATTTTTATCCTTTTTCCTCATTTTTGTTAGGTTAATAAAAATTCCAGCAAACACAACTTGTCCTTTCTTAACAAACTTACAGCAGCATTGTGGTGACTAATTTTTATGAGTAATCTTACAATTTCAGAGTAGTCAAATAATGCTCTGAAATGACTATGCTTCCTATTACTAAAACCAACCAAAACGAAAAGTATAATAATGCTATGGCAGTAGCTGGTTAGATAGTTTGGTAGGTACAAAATCAAATGAGCACATTTATTTTTTGAAAAGAACTGTCTAAAAAATTTAGTTAGTTAGTTAGTTACTGTCCATTTCAGAATTAATGGCAGTTGCCCTGTGTTATTTGGCAACCCAGGTTAAATGGCCAAATACTCAAAATCGAACCGTAAATTCCAAAAATGCTATGCCAACTAAATTCATATTTTCTACTTTTCAGTTCATTTTTTTATCATTTAAAACTTTACTTTTTGTTAGCACCAAACAAACATTGCCATGTAACCTAGCGAGCAAATTTACTGCCTTTTTTTTTGAAATGGACAGTAGTACAAGCACCCAAGAATACCCACAATTATCCCATATGTAAGGTAGGCTGCTGCATCCCCATCCCCACATGGTTAGTATGGCGCCACACGTACTAACTAAACTAACCAACATTCAGTTCTGTACATAGTGCGCACAATGGGCTACCCACTGTAACAATTTTTTTGGGGTGTAAGTATAAAAGCACAAAGAAAAGTGAAGACAGCATTTTATTCATACGGTTACTGTCCATATGCAAACTCTTGATGAGAGTAAGTAGTTGCTAAAAACAACAATCATATTGTTTGCACACATACACACCTTGATTACACATGCTGACTACAATTACTATTGGATTGTGTTCCCTTCATTGATGGACCAAATTTTGGTTTGGAGGAACCGAAATCAGCCATATATTTGATTTCAGTGCAGTTGAAAACAGTGTATGGGCTGCATTGTGTGCTTTGCGAAAGTATTTGATTTTTTAACGTGATTGTTTGTTTTCGTTTGTGGATCCCTCAACAATATGGAAGTACAGAGAGTCAAGGTAAGCTTCTAGTGCTGGATCTTTATCACATGAATGTCTCATTAGAGTTGAACATATTTTGCATTTCTATGTTGATGTATACGGATTTAGTGAAATCCTTGAGAGGAGAGATTGCTGAAGATTTACTGATCATTTTAATGATATAGTTTGATTTTGACCAATCTCAGTTTAAGTGCACGCAACCTAACTTTGAATAAGTGTGTGTCAGTATTAATGGTCACACTTGCAGGTGTACTATCAACTATCATTGGCCTATATACCAAAAAAAATGTGTATAGTTTTTCTAAGGGATTCGTTACAAAATATGTTATCACTATTTGGTTTAATGAGTTTTGATTCCCATTTTTGCATTAAAACCTAGTGGATCTAGGAAAAACCTCAAGTCATAAAAAAAGATGTAACAGTCCATTGACTTTAATTTCAGATGACTTGGTCCATTCTATTTAATATATAGTTTCAGAAGGTATCACACCTCAAGGTAAACTTGTTGCGAGTTTGATGAGCTAGCTTTTGTTTGGGACTAACTAGCAAAAACTATTACATTACATATATTGTTAATAGCATTCCGTAATCCACTTTCAGTTGTGGTGATTCGAAGAGAACTGAACTATATTGTCACAGCATCCGAATGTATATCATTAATTTTTTCCAGTATTTCGGAGACAATGCAACCAGTTCTTCGTCATACGCACCATTTGGATTGTTTGCACAATTCGATCGGTATGAAAAGCAATTATGGATGGAGCAGAATTGGACAGTGGCTATCTACTGGGTAGCAGCCTACCTCCTATTTATTTACTTTGGTCAAGAGTACATGAAAAATCGAAAACCATTTGAATTGAAAACACCAATGACGCTATGGAATGGTCTACTAGCTCTTTTTTCAATTACTGCCTGTTTTACCACCATTCCAGAAATGTATACCATTCTCGTAGGCCCACAAGGTTGGCACAAATCTGTCTGCGCACCATGGTAAGTTTATAAAAAATCAGTGAAAAGTATTAAACTGCATGGTACGTAATTAAGTCTTCCGTTTTCCTCGAAATTTTACGCTTCTGCTATTTAGTCCATTTAGAGCCAAAAAAATAGAAAAAAACAGATGACGGCTTTTCGTATAACCAACGCAGGTGTTTTTACACCAAACTGTAAATCATTTGAAAATCAACTTTGCATTTATTATACCCCCTTTAAATCACAATATTTATATTTTGTTGAAGGATTTTACCAACCAGCTTTAATTTCAGTTTTATTTTCATTCAAACTTGTTATGACACATTAGCTAGCTAGAGCTAGACTTTTTTTTACCACAATACCTTAAAAAGTATCTGGTCATTTTCCATCACCCGCTGGACCATGTACGATTATGAGCATTTTTGCTTGCAAAGGTACCTTGTAAATTCGCAAGAAATGAATCCATGCATACCATTTTATACAACAATTACTGTGATAATTTCATCGGGCATCTGACGTAGTAATAGACATGTGGGTTTTCCACATCTTCCTTCCCATAGAAGGGCAATGGTGTATTAACATAAAACACAGCTGAAAAAATTGTTTTTACAACGCATGTAATTTTTTTTCAGCACTGAAGTTAGCGATGCATCAGTATTTTGGGGATGGCTATTTACCCTATCAAAGTTAATGGAACTTGGAGACACAGTATTTATCGTGTTAAGAAAAAGGAACCTAATCTTTTTGCACTGGTAAGCAAACTTTTTTTTCTTTAGTGAGCGCAAAAATTTATGGAGACTAAATGTGAGCTGTACTGTAGATTAAACACTTGAGCGCTAATTATTGCTTACTTACTGGTAAGGATTTTACAATGCGGTTACAATGATACACCTTCAGGGGTGTCCTTACATTGCCATTGAAAATACTTAATATAGCCACAACAAATGGCTATTTTTATCACATCAAACTAATTACATGCGCGATTAGACACAAAAAGATTTTGATAAATGTATTATTATGATTATCACTAATACTATGCAGTCATAGAGTCTTCTCAGGGATTTTATTCGACGCGAAACAAGCAATGCAATCAAGAAAAGATTTTTTTATCCTTTAACATAGACGATTATCAATTAAAATCATGCCTTAAGCAAATTGGAAACAAATATGGACGAATGGCTCCATAAATTGGATGGATTACTTACTTACTTGTGTAATTGGAAAAAATGGTAGAGAGCTCGTTGGGTTTTATTTGGCTAGAAGGTAAATACTATTAGTTAGTTAGTTACATAGTGACATGTGACACACTATTGGCTCATAATGCAGAAGACTTCACATTGTCAAAAATGTACATATTGCGTGCTACAATCAGGAATGAGGTTATAAGATACCGGAAAATTTCCAATATAGGTGATCGAAAAATATTTGCAACCTTTTAAATGCATGTTATTTTCTTCTTAAGTTTCTAAAACATGAATTTGGTTGAAGAAGTTTTCTAACTAACATTTTAATTCTCTTAAGAAAAGTTCATTTTGAATTTCGTAGCAACAAATTTTTAGCATCAAATTTCTTGAATATGATCATGAACGGCCCAATTTATTCATCAAGTTGTTCAATGTATTTAATACCTGGGTATAAATATGACCCAATTGGCTCTATTTTATTTACTGCGTTATAGTCCATTGCCATTACCCTCTATGGACCATATAAGTGTTATTGTTTGTTCTATTAGACATGTTTATCAAATTGCACCTTCTGATGAAACGGATACAAATTGAAGATGAATCATTTTTTACAAACATATATAGTACTTACATATTTACCCTTTGATTACAAAAGAATACAAAGCTTTGCTAATTACTGGCAACTTAGTGTTCTCTTGATCGCAGTAGGTTCGGCAAGTTAATGCATAAATAGTTTAGCCTTGAACAGCCATATGCCAATAATTGCCATTATTTGTCTCTCTGTGTATTTATTAAGCTTCCAGGGGAATTTCTTAACTTAATTCAAGACCTTGCAATTTAAATCAATAATAGACAGTATAGTCAAGTTCTCTCAGTAGCTATATAACTGAATTTTCGATTGACTGGGGTAGTTTTTTGTACGTTTAAATGTATTTTTACTAGGCTGCGCGAATTTTATCGTGGGCAATTTCAATTTCTTGTATATTTTTTTTCTTTTGCCGGAAAGAAATATGTATGCTTGTAGATAATTCTAAAAAGATCATTCTGGGAAAAATATAGGTTCTCGCAATATGTGATAATAAACTTGACACACATAGTTTGTAGAAGGTATATGTAGGAATGTAGCGAGAACTATCATTATCACTTTTCTAAAAACGCCATAAAACGAATGAGTTGAATAGCTTGCAGTGCCCATCCACAATGCGTGTATAACAATATTTAGATGATTTTCGATGATAAAATCATTCAATATGTTTACCATAACCATGCACCTTACGAAATAAGATACACAAAAACTGAGGAGTATAAAACTGAACATAGAATAGTATTTTAGTTCCTTTATGATCTGCTGTTCCGTAACCAAGGGAAAAACCAGTCATTTAGCACGTAACACATGACAATGAACTTTTGTGTTTGACTTGGTTAAAAAAAAAGTACAGTCTCAGAGCACAAAAGTTGGTCAGCCCACATGGCCGTGCTTAATCAGTCAAGTCAACAGACAGATATTATTAGTACAACCTCATTGCATAAAATATTGATGAAGGACCTTGAGTACGAATGATGCTAAAAATTTTGCACTAGCCCAATATGGAAACGTGTGAATTATTTTTAATTTTATTCATTCAAATCCTACAGTTACTAAAAGCATTACTTTGTAGTACTCTAACTCAATTCTTAACTGGAATTTTAAATCACGTATTTTAACTGTAGCTTGAGTATAAGTTAGTGAAAGTTTTATTTCTTCCAGTGGTTTGGTATTTAGAATAACACTTTTTGTTTTAGTATTTAATAACAAACTAACTTTGCTAGCAGTACTCAATGACCACAAATCATTGTGTATGTAGTAGTAAGTAAGCAAAATGGAGCTGTAGTTAGTTTAGTTGTGGTATGTAATATGTAACTACCACACGTTGGTGATACATTGGCTGAAATTTTTTGGAAAGCTAAGAAATTAATAGAAGAATGACCCAAATTTTCTAATTTATGACAAAAACCTAACTAATAGTTGTTGTTAGTTAGTGCAAATGTACTCTGATGATTGCCCTCCCTTCTGCATGATCATGAATGTCTGTCTAGTTAGAGAGAGTGCAAATACTATGTCTAACTAAACTAGTATATAGTCACAGTCACATGCACAATACTTTTTTCTCAATATGCAAATAAGAATAAAAAAAATGGTCATATGAGTGAGTAACAGCGTTAGCCTATCCCTCTGAGTGAGTATGGTATTCTAATAATGGTTTGTGCAGATGACATTCACCCATTTACCTCCATTGTATAAGACACATGTCTACCAAGTCAATTATTTAGAGTGTAAGTGAATGAACAAATTAGTAAAGCTGAGCAATGCACACTTTGCTTGAACTCAATAAAACAGACAAAAAACAAGTTCTAAGACCATTTGTACGTTTCTTACTATTTATTCACTTATGCATAATAATAATTACATCTATAGGGATCCCTTGTAATATATAGCTTTCATAAGTAGTGAGTATATAAATAATTCATGTAATAGTTAGCTAGTTAGTACGCATCCAATGTCAATGCTATAAACAGTTTTTTTCAAATTTAATAATAACAATTAAAAATTACAATCCACTTTTTTAAATCTTTTCAGGTATCATCACATTAGCGTCCTCCTCTATAATTGGTACTCATACAGCGATCAAATTTCCACAGCCCGTTGGTTCATTGTTGTCAACTTATTCATCCATTCATTGATGTACTCATACTATGCACTGCGAGCATGGGGTATTCATGTTCCACGGCCAATTGCAATGTCCATCACGATCCTCCAATTGAGTCAAATGGTCATCGGAATTCTTGTCAACAGTCATGCTTATTCGATGAAAATGAAGGGAACAGAATGTGATGTATCCATGCATCATCTTCACATGGCCGTGGTCATGTACGGCTCTTACTTTGTACTATTCGCACACTTTTTCCGCAAAGCATATTTTGATGCACCCAAGAAAAGTAGTAAACCCCTGTCTGTAAGCAAGATTAACTCGACAGACATTAAAAACAAAGTGAAGGCTCATTAGTACATAACGTATTATTAATGTGTGCTTGAAAATTATAATTGTATATTTACTTGGTTAGTTAAAGAATTGATTTTGATAGAAAAGGAAAAGTTCTGTGGCACGAGAGAAATACTTTTAATGGAAATATGAATGATTAAATAATTCGTTTTGTTTTTTAGTATTTTATGGAGTATGGAGATGAGAAGAATGAATGGAATTTTGGCTGCTACTTAGGACAGGTTAATTTTGGACTTGATGTGTAATACTGTTAAAATGTTGTAGTCCTTTAGATGAAAAAATAATTAAGTTATTGTTTTTTATATACTTGAACATTAAGGCTAAAAGTATCATTAGTTTATTGTTGACTCGAATGATTCAGTCAGTCAGTTAGTTAGTTAGTCAGTATCAGGATGATTTTACATTGTGAAAAATAGTCTGTGATTCAATGACTAAGCTATCATCTGTGAGACTACTGTGAGGGGTGAATACAAAATGTGATGATTATTGTGTATACATAAGTTTTTTTTTGTCTGTGAATAATCATGCTATGAAAATAGCGTTAGGACTATACCATGCTTTACTAATTACTTACTAGTTCTGGTTGGTGCTGGCTTTGTATTGTTTAGTTAGAATAATGGTACGGTTCTTGTATAATCAGTTTAAAGAATTGTGTATTCTAGATAGAGTTTAAATGTACAAATTTTTAGCTAAACTGTTGTCTGATATCTCATCTACGACTTTGTCAGTCAAAAGTCTATCATGCAAAACGATGAAACAGGTCAAATGCAACGAAGAGTTTATGCTTTGCCTGTGCGTAACGTGTATGGCTAAAAACAATGTTTATGACCAACAGTTTGTTACAGATTGTTTGTTCAATCAATAACTGATAAAAATAAAAGTGAACCTTGTAACGAATTCGTGAGTATTTGTAAAAACATGCTAGTTCCATGCCCTGTTGGATGGAGGCATAAATATCTTATTTATAGTGGCTTATTAATTCGTTATTTTCGACCATTCATACGTCTATGCTATATTTTCGTGCATCAAACTGTCTTTTATGAGAAAAATGTGTGTTTTCCCATAAAAAAATGTCCAGGATTTGCAAATTTATAACCTTGATAAGACTAAGACAATAAGTGAGTACATAAACTCACCAACACTTGAAATAAAAGTATAAGCGACGTTGTAAAGCATGCAGTACTAACAGCACTGCCAGACAAAAAATAATTGCACAATCGTATTTTCGTAATGCAAGCAGAATTCAAATGAGCACTTGTAAATCACAATTGATTATCCATTACAATACAATGGGGATTGCACTATTCAATCATTCAGCAGCCAATTCAACGTGAAATTTAAAACGAAAAAATCTTGTGTCCAAAAACCCTGAATGATACCCTATAAAAATTTCAACAATGTCTGTGGAAATCAAGCATATCGGTCTAATAATTTGCATTGCAATTGGATTCTTCACAGCACACAGAAAGTTATTCTCATCCACTGAAGATGACCCTGATATAAACATCATAAAACTTAGTAAGTAGACTTATTTTAAACCTGTGAAATACATAAAGGAAATAACTGAAGCGTGAAATTTTGTGGAAATCTTAGAAAAGATGAACATCAAGCACGACAAAATAACGATTTCTGGATTTTCCGCTGGAGGTTCGATGGCCACACAACTGCACGTAGCCCACTCATCGTTATTCCACGGTGTAGCTATCTTTGGCCAAGGTTAAATTAATTCCAACATGAACATGACATACCCTTGAAATTTAAACAATTGGTTTGTAAAAATGTTTTTTTTTATAATTTTTTGTCCTGCTTATTCAGTATTCTACAGATGCAGTCCTGCATCTAAAATTCAGTTTGGTCTGCGATGTAGTAAAATCGGAAAAGGTGTCTTTCCATATGATGTCCAATATTCCATAGAAGATGCTGAGCGATACGCGATAGACGGTTTAATTGATCCGTTAGAAAATATGAGGGATGACAATGTTTTTGTATGGATTGGGACATTAGATGAATACATTCCTCTAGGCAAAAAAACTTATAACGTGTTTGAGCCCTTCGTCTAGTTTTTTGTTGCATTGTATTCATAAATGACTTTATTGTGTCTTATTTAGATATGGCGAAGCAAAACAAAGACTTCTATGCACATTTTCTGGGAAATCCAGACATTCAGATACAACTGGAAGAATTTCATGCAAGTCATTTATTTGTAAGCCACAAAGCATTGAGTATTAAATGCATTAGTGACACAATGGTTTCCAATCTTATATATAGTATTGCGTATTTCACACCATTTTGAAGCCGACTTTAGATTATGGAAGTGGATGCGATGAGGACGCCACTGACACTGAATACCTAGGAAAATGCAATTATTCTGGAGCATTCCATGCTTTGAATTTCATGTTAGATGGCAGCTTAGAGTCCCCGTCTGGCGGTAAATTAGCAATTTACAAAAGCTTATAATGTTATCCAGCGTGGAAGCTAAACAATCTTTCTCTTAATTAATCTTTGCAGATGAAAAATTAAGTCCATTGCTACAATTTGATCAATCAGAATTTCACACGGATGGGCCTATAATTGATGTAGCAATGGGCACGAAAGGACATATTTATATTCCTGAAAAATGCCGCTCTTCTCAAGAAGCTTGCTACCTCCATTTTAATTTTCATGGCTGCAATGAATGGCCGTAAGGAAACGAATTTTTTGTTATGTAGTATTTACCTACACCTTCTTTTACTCATTTCCAGGTTTACAGTGCCGTGAAAATATTTGTAGGGTAAAAGTATCGGAAAAGTACATCCAGCATAGTGGTTTTCTTCCGCTTGCCGAGCGAAATAATATCATTACCGTTTTCCCTTTAACTACGGCTGTACCGGAAAACATGAATGGATGCTGGGACTTTTACTCCTACACTGGAGAAAACTTTGGTTCGTTCAGTATTCCGCTGCATATGAAAATTAATTAAAAACTAATTGCTACATGTACTACAGTGCACTACAACAATTTTAATCTTGCACGCAGCTACAAGGGAAGGGGCTCAAATTAAAGTAGTGCGTGAAATGCTACGAAGACTCGTCGGAATTTGAAAGTCTTCAGCCTTCAACGTTGCTTCTACAAATCAGTCTGGTTAAGTTAGAATAGATATAGAATATTGTTATATAGTGGTATCATCTCTCACAAATGACTAAAAGCACTAACTACTACACTGCCAATTTTCGCACTAATTAAAAACGAAAGCGGAAATGAAATCCATCAATCCTAGCTATTTTTTCTGCTAAAGATGCTCTATAAACCTGTTTTTCTTCCACTTTTTGAGGACGCAAGAAACTTTAAACTACAAACTTGTCTCAAACAACAACAATTTACAACACATAGATGACTGCAATTATCTAGTTGTCAATATAATACAATATATATAATCAATGATTGAATAATTCTTCATTTACTGTAGAATAGACAAACAAATGTCACTCACTCAGAAAAATGACCTTAGATTGCATATAGGAAACTAAACCTTTCAATTCACTCTAAAAAATGAAATTTGAGAAAGCTTTTCTCATTCCTTGTTCAGTTGCCATTCGATATATAACCTACACCACTACAGCTAACAACAATCATTATATTGTGCTCGTTCAGGCCAAAAATTATTGCTCAAAAACTCCAAAGACGCTATATTTTTCAGGATGGTTGCGCCCATGCGCAGTAATAGCTCGTATACCGCAACCGTCATCCTAGTCTGTTTATTTGGAGGGCAGTTTTTGAACCATTTGTCGACAGTGTCTGCCGATTCGGAAGAACTAAAATTTATCCAATGGGGTCAGCCGTGCAAAATACCCCTGACTGGGGGTGAGCATGTGAGCTTGAAAGAGGAATGTGACGCAAGTAAAGGACTATATTGCAATGGAGTTGCATGTGAATGTACCTATTCCGAAAAATACGGATATGACCACGATGCAAAAGAATGTCGACGAAAATTGGGGAAACCATGTCATTTCGTGGATTTAACAAGAACGGACACCCATGATATTCTTGACAGCCTTCCGTTTAATCTCAAGTGTCATAGTACATCTGACTGCGTAAAAGTCCCACTTCCCAAATTGATTGGAAAACATGGAGAGTATGAAGAAGAAAAAGAAGTTAATATGTGTGTGTGCAAGGAAGGATATATACCATCAATAAATCTAAATGGATGCTATGTATCACCTCCATACACGGAAGCCCCTGATCCCAACATTAAGTTTTTGAGATAAACGTAACAAAACAGATTTAACGATTAAATTATTTGCTGTTTAATAAATAGTAGCTTTTTGACGGTACATTTTTTTGTATTCTATGATGACTGATATAGCTGGACAATAAATATTTACATATTATGTATGTGCAATCGAATTCAACGATTATTTTTATATATACAGTACAGTATTGACATCATCGACGTGTGTCTCTAGTCTGAAATACAGAAATACCTAAAATAAATCATAATTATTGCAACAGTCGCTGACTGCGTGAGTTAATTTTAATTAAGTGGCACCTTACGAACAACTAAGCTAATAGTCAAAAGCGTAGTAACTTATTTTTTACAATCAGATGCAATACAGATTTCGAACTTAATTTTTATACATTTACAGAAAATTCCAAACATAGTAAATATCACAGTTTGCTACAAAAAACACAGAGTACTACCGAACGAACCAGTGATTTCGATAGAATTAGCTCAGACGAGTAATTGCACAGCAACTAACTAATAGGTTCAAAATCATCAACAGTGAATATCTGAATCTATACAACATGTTCTGAAATAGTACACACATTAAAAAAACTAAAAAGTCCATCACAAAAATAACTTAATATAGAATTTCCACAACAATCGGCAGTATAATGAACTGACGAACATCAACGCTATATAAGAAAAACCAACGATGACTAAACAGATTTGCTAACAACGGAAAATAAATTCTTACAACAAATGACAGTCACACATCCGACTTTTACATTGTCTAGAGATATCATTATTTGATAGTTTAGATATGTATGGTGGTGAGTTAACGGTGTACAAAAATGTTACCCTGAACAATGAAAAATTAGCGACTCCTTCCCATTAAGAGTACTTCAGTTGACTTTTAGGCAAGTTATGGAAATACACGAAACGATGAATCAATATAAAATATTTCGATTTCACAAACATTTGGAATGACTGAGCGTTTGTGCTGGTTCAGTTTATTTGTTTGCTGACGGTCTAGCGGCCGCAAGTATTGAATATTTTGCATACCAAAAATTAAATAATTTTTTCGAACATAATAAAAGCTTTAGGACAGCTAGTTTGGCAGCCCATTCATTGCAGGCGATTTAAAGGGCCGATAGTAAGGGTTAGCTCCTTTGATGGGAAGCGGATGAGCTTCAGTATTGAACACCCAGTAGTCCAAGTCTATCAAATCTCTCGAACTGAACACCAAGTACAGATACTGATGAAAAAAAATAAAACAAGCTATATTGCGATGATAATTTAAACCAGAAAATCATATAAGCACATATCTAGTAACCTTGAGCGTCTCAGCAAGGAAAAATGACTGCTGCACATCATCCAGTTGCGGTTCCTTATTGTACACATTGCGGATACCAGAGTATCCCCCGTTGGGACCAACTTTGCAATATTTTTGAATAGATTGGACTGCATCCCAGCTCCAATCACGATACTTTGGGTCCCCAGTTAATCTCCATAGAACAAAGTAGGACTCAATCACCTCTGGTCGAAGGATGTAATACTTCTCATTCTGTCGGAGAGCACGTGCTTCCATAGCATCGCTGAAACGGAAACTTTCCGGCCCTATAAAGCACAACAAGCATGCAGTTTTAGCCAAACATTTACCATAGATAACCCAATCCAAGAAAGATAAAGCAAATAGTTTTCACAGTCACCTAAATGTGTGCTGGTCCGAATGTAACTTTCATGGCACGTGTTTGTAATCCCTTCAGCAATTCTCATGTGTCTAGTAGACCTTACACTTTGGTTAGGAGCTCTACTGTTAGTTAGGTTAGGGTCAGTATGAGCTCCCAAAGCGAACATCCCTCCTGCAAATGAAAAAGTAATCATTATTCGTTTGGAGAATCTTATGGCGAGCTGCTCTCATTTTGTCACACAATGAAAGATGTAAACAAACCTGCAAAACATGCAAGATGGTCCATTTTGCTCTCTACACGATCATACCGCATCTCAGCAAGGTAGAGCAATCCACTCTTAGAGTAACGAATCAGTCCATTTTTTTCAAATGCGTCTACAGCAGCATCATACATTTCTCTGGCATCAGCATCACCAGTTTGTAAATACGATTTGAGTAAATATTCGTAAAAACTGTCGCCCAAAGCCCCCAGAGAAATATGATCTTTGTAGATTGTAATTAACCATGAAATCATTTAGTTCACCGAATATATTGCAAAAAAAATTAGAGCTGTAGATGACAAGAATGCTCCTTACTTTGAGTAAATTTTCCCATTTTAGGATGAAAATAATTTGGATACAGCCCTTTGGGTTTATCAACTTGTTTCAAAACTTCTCGTATCTTGTAAACCTTCTCTCGGAATATTGGGTTCCCAGTGATGTCTGACAAGTACGTAAATTCTAAATGAAGCGTTCCAAATTCAGATAAAATGCTAGAGCCACTAGCAGCCCATCCATAGTTTTTACTCGCCTGTAATCACAAATTTAACGCATTCATCATCTCATATCTACCTAGCTAGACATAGATAGTTATTGCGCTCATATTGTTATTCTCATTTAAGTCACTCACTTTATTGCCATATCATATTATTATTATTATAGCGCTAGTATTATTGTTACCTTGCAACTTTCTTAAAGTAACCATTATTATCGCATTTGCTATGATCGCATGCGCAATTCACATATTTAAACTTTCCATACCTTATTTATGGAAATATTATTTATGCTGTAACGTTGAGATGGGACCCAGTAACTGTACCTTCTATGATTGTCTTTAACTTCATTTAATTTTGCGCAATATACTTATTTATTACTGCTGTAATGTTTTTTGTTAATTTAGTTTGAAATTTTCAAATTACTTGATGGCCGAAGGAATGCCCAAGGAATTCCAGGCCGGCTCTAAAGCCAAATTTTGATCAGTTTCTGCTTATGCCCAGCCCAAGCTCAGCAGAAACACTCTAAGGACACCTTTAGTCATGATTCATGAATTAATGTGAGAACCACCACGGTACAGCCTTTAAGCGCAGTCCTGCCCTGCATAAACTTCACAATTAGCTCCATAAATTGTAAAAATTAATTTCTGTGCACAATTTAAAGACGATCGCTCATTGCGTTTAAATATCCTAATTTCCATAATCACGGTGCACCCCTTAGGTGCATTGTCCGACATCGCTACATTTTGACAGGCTTCGTCACATTCACAAACGACTAACGTAAGCAAAATTTTGTGACAATAGGTTTATGTGTTCGAACGCAATCAAGTGCACATGAAAACGGGTTGGAAAGACACGATGATCCCATAAAACCCTCCTCGGGCTAATAATAGTGGGTATACAATGATAAAAGTTGACATAAGTTCGGCAAAAATTATAAGAGCGCAGTCATATGAGTTCGCAATAAATTGAGTGCATTAAAATAAGATCAATAATGATGTGGTTCCCC
>Ga0210040_10004375_pt1 | contig 18511 bp, 11 predicted proteins | sample CryGeyCG12114_NA_FD_185462 | JGI IMG/M metagenome (GOLD analysis project Ga0210040, IMG submission 185462) | Groundwater microbial communities from aquifer - Crystal Geyser CG19_WC_8/21/14_NA (SPAdes) (version 2) | ecosystem: Environmental > Aquatic > Deep subsurface > Groundwater | place: USA...
TCAGTCAGTCAATTGTTGGTTACGCAACGAAACGAATGAAATTGCATACGAGTCTGCAGACAGGTGGATAATGCCATGGTCAAGTATAACCAAGTAGTTTCAGTAGCAAGTACTTTTATTTTACCCAAATCTCATGCGTGCAGCAGTATTGATAATAGTGATAAGTTTTAAAGGTGAATTAAAGTTAAATTATTGTCCGTAAACGTAATAAATATCTTCATATAATACTGACTAAACGAACTAACATGATGCATACAATTAAAACGTAGAAAATGGGTAAACTCAAGCAAGTTCACAAGAATTAAATGCACCCTGTAATACAATGCATTTTACAAATTAATATTGAAAAGCAAATGGAATAAATTGGAGCTGCTCACGCAGTGTGGCCAATATGCTAAAATCATGTCATACCTCATACGTGCAAAAGCTTGTGGCCAAGACCCAGAGAGGAACAAGAATCTCAGAGCTACTGCAAAGGTGAAAATTGCGTAATCTACAACTCATATTTGAGTGAATCAACGCTATTCTACACATGCATGTACGTTTAAAAGCACTGTGGCTTGGCTTGACTATCCACTTTTAACATTATGGGCAATTAGAGACACTCATTCATGGTAGGTGCAGCATTGCATTCCCAATGCATATCAAATAAGCATAAACTACAAATTGGAAAAATGATTTTTATAGTGAGTTATTTAGTTAGCTAGTTACAAACAAACAAACTAACTTAACTAGTATTCTAGTATATATTGGAAACCTCTTGGCTTTGTCCTTGGTTTACACCACCAAGTCAAGAACGGTCAAGCGTTTGACCCCAAAAGATGAATTGAGACTAAAAATGTGCTAGAGATGCATTATATGCGTCACATTTTGACACATTTTGCTCACATGTGTGTGTGTGCGTGGATGATGGCACATATTATGGAAAGATGAAAACGTGAGTTTATTTAGGATCACTTTGGCTTCTTACAAACGTAAGCCTTGAACGTCAGTCAATGATTAGAAAAAGATCTTCTTCATCTTCACAGGCTGTAATTATTTGTACAAAGTAAATCCAGTTGCATTTTATAGTTAACTAGTTGTTGAAAGAGTCCTTGTAAGTTAGTCAGAATGAAAAAATTAATTTGAAATTTTGATAAACATCATAACACAATATGAGACACATGTTCCTTCTTAATCCTGGCAGACAATTACATTTTTGTGCCTCTGACTTTGACACAAATATTGCCATTTTATTATTTATTAACTCTGTCATTACTTCTCAAAATTGTCAATAACTTGACATTGGACGGAGACAAAAAAGTAGGAAAATAGATATGATTGTTAACATTATAATTACAAGCAAGTAAACGTTGCGGTATCCTGATAAGTAAGTAAAGGTTGAGACTGAGCAACAAGGAAGGACAATTAGATCGTTTCCACACTTTATTGCTTCAAAAGTATGAGAATTGTCGTGACTCAGCACAATCACTGCGCTAACTTTTAGCTAGGGACATGGCGAAACTGCCAAAATGGAAATCGTATAATTTGGTCTAAAACGTATATCCGAAAGTAATCCACAACGAAATGGTATTTACGATTTTTATCGTGTCATAGAGGGTTAAAAAAAGTATTTTGACGGAAATGCAAAATTTGAGCTCCTTCTTAGAGTAGAATTTTCGTACGACAAAGTAAACAAATATTCTAATTAAATTTTCGGCTTAAACCTTTAGTCTTAGCATTAAGTTTAGCTTTACATTTTCAGGTCAAGTTTTCTACATGCAACACTATGTTCCTTGTAAAATAAGTCCACTCCGGTTAAATCTTTTAGAAATCGAATAGCATTTGATCACTGATACTTTGGGGTAAACCATTTCTTGATTGAAATTTTAATTTTTTGTACTTAACTTTGCATGCTCTGCACATGTCGTAAATAACAGTAGTTAGTTATCTCAAAACATATCCGCCGCATCCTTATTGCACTTTCCTAGGTAGACTCAATGTTAATCCTTGAGCTAAACTTTAAATGTCTTACTGATCTGTCATCAACTAACTACATAATGCTGAATTCCAACTTAACTTACTTAGCATTGAATAAGTGGGATATTACTCCCTTAAACACACATTGTGTGCCAAGGCATAATGTCCTGACTGATTTATGGATTAGATGGTAAACCGCAAGAACGCTCATTCAAGCAAACATGTCACTTTTGCTTTTGTTTCAAGCCTCCACACAATATACACACGTAGACTACGACAGTTTATCATAGGAGGCGTAATACTATAGTGTCATCTCAAGTCAAATTAATTTCTGCTAGCTATAGCATTGAGTTGTTGTTCCATTTCCGTGTACAAGGTTTTACGCCATTTGAACAGAAAGCTCATTTACTGGCTATCAAGTGAAAATGAATTTGATGATCTTGTAGGACTGTCCTTGGATTATTCAATTTACACCAATTATCGCATTAATTATATATTAGCACAGGGTTTAAGTTAAATGTCATTGCAATTAAATAATCAGAATTTTTTGCTCCTATGTTTGTAAAAATGGTTACGTTTTATGAAGTATAAAGAGGGCAAAAAATCGCGCTTATAGTAACGAGAGCAGAATACAATTTTCATGGTTTGGTTGGATCCAATTTCACAGATGACATGAAATGCGTAGGTCTTAGTAATTGAAAGCGGACATATACAGTAGGCGTTTAGCAATTCAGAAATTTGCTAGTGCTGAATAAGTGAACTGAAAGAGAACGGTGTGAAATGGTTCTTCATTAATATGCATAAATATGATGCAAAGCAGATGTAATTAGGTCCTTTTTAAAAAAACAGACAACAGGGAAAAAAGTTGCAAATATGATCACCCGATTTTTCATTGTTGTAATAAGGTTGACAAAATATAGGTACTAATAATACTGAATAATTCAGCCAAATAGTCTTACAGTGACTTCTAACGATTATTACAAGCCAATTATTTATAGCATGAAATATCCATATAAAAATACATATAGAAAATTATCATTTTACAGGTTATGATATGAGCCATCTCTATTGCACCACAATATAATCGAAACTTCCTTTACGGCAAACTATTGTTACTTAACAGCGGTCACTTCGTTTGGCAGCTGTAGGAAAAACTAGACTATAGAAGACAACGTTTCAGCATTTAATGTCAAGATTAAAAAAACGGCACATATTTTCATCCATAAAACTACAAATTCGAACGTCGATGTTTACTACTATGTAAAAAACGTGAACATTAAATGCCCATTAACATATTTCGAGAATATCAGATTGCCCCTGAACCAAACTACGCCAAACCAATCACGTAGACGTAAGCTCATTCATCTAGCGCAGATTAATTAGCTAACCCTTCCTCGTTTAGTATTCCAACTGACTTTTAGTAAGTTACAAACAAATGTCATAACCCCAGAAGTCTGCCAAACTATCTAAAAAAACATCACCCTTTTAATATTATATTTCCCTTTCAATATTAAATGACATGTAGTCCATTCAATTCAGACATGACCCTCATTTGTGTTCTATATGATGTAGACAATTTTAAAGGCATTCTGTTAGCCACACGTCAGCAATATGAATTAGTTAGCCAGTTACTCCATTCCCAAAAATTTCGTGCAGTTTGTTAGTTAGTTGCCAATAAAGATTATGTGCTTGTGTGTATATACTACAAATCTCCGCCTCAGGTGTGGGACCAGCCATATGTAATCTAGAACTTGAAAACTTGATCCATTCATTCACAATCATTGCACATGTCATAGTATAGCCATTACTGTGCATAACTTTTTTCTAAAATATCAAATAATATGCACTTTAATGTTTATTCATTGTAAGTTAGTAAGTACAAGCAATTACTATATCAGATGGACACAAATGACGGTGGTGGTCAGTTATTGTTATCATTTCGTATAGACAACCAGCCATAACCGTAACCTACAACCTATGAAACAACTCTTACCAGCTAGCTCACAATGTTTACTACTAACCTTGTTTCACCTACATTCACTTTCGTAGGGCGGCATGCTAGCACATGATAATAATGCGTGCCAACTGAGGAGTGCAAGTTTTTTCATTTTCTTATCACAACTGCACATTTTTTCATCTACAGATGAGATGAGCATAGTACAGACTGCATGAGCAAGACAATGCACCCCAAACTACATCAGTGGATGTAACAAGATTATATAATAGTATATACACACAGATGGAGGTGGTCACCAACCTAAAGACAACAAATATGAGTAAAATTCAGCAATCATGAAATTTAGGGTTACCTTGATATTTGGGGTAGCTGAACGCACCATGTTTTTCAAGCCATGTGTTTGATTAGGGACCTACGTTGATGCTAACTACGTGTGTACAGCTTTGTTTCCAAAAGTGGAAAACCAATTATTCCATACATTTTCATACTAAAAGAGCCACATGACAACATACATACTACTATGTGGATTCGTGTACAATTAGTATAGTTGTGGACAGCAAAATTTTTGGTTTGTTAAAAAGCAAGACCCAAGTACTGAATTGTTTTATTTGCCAAATCCCTTTGGAATGATGTACTTCATGTATAAAGTTGTCAACCACAGAGAAATAAATCATTTCCTATAGTTTGACATTTTAGTAATCTGGGAAACTATCAGATTATTGCCAGTTTTGACAAAAAATTTAGTTTGTGATAGTGAACTCAATTGCGTTCTGAAGAAGCCAAGATGGCAGGTGCACGGAATTCAATGTTTCTCCAGTTTCTGGAATTCATTGTTAACAACTTGTCCACACTGTTTCTACTGAATTATTACATGGAAACCCAAATGGATCAAATGCAAGCGAAATTTGAGAACCCGGTGGATACTTATGACTTTGTGATCGGTAAGCTAAATTTTTTTGTCTCCTTTACAAAATTTGGGTTGCATATTTATATTTAATGATATTACAAACAACCCATGTAACCCACATCAAAGTAATTTCTGTTTACTTTACTTTGTTTTTCAGTCGGAGCTGGTAGTACAGGATGTGTGTTAGCAAACAGGCTTTCCGAAACTCACAATGTACTGCTTTTAGAAGCCGGGGGAGATTCCCATTTGCCTCTGCTAAATGTTCCAGTTTTGTTTTTCAATAACCAAAACCGCTTCCCACATGATTGGAGATACCGGACTGTACCTCAAAAGAATTCCTCATTCGGGCTCACTGGAAACGTTAGTCTCGAAAATTTTCCATATATGTCATTTGACTATTTAATTTGACAATAATATGAGTTAGTGAATTGTAAATCACAAAACTATTTCAGGACTCGTCAACAAAATTCACTCATGACATTGACCATTGACATTTAGCCAAAATCTTGCACAATGGACAACTCAGGGTATGACGACAAAACAATGTTTTTTTCTAGTATATAAATGCTAATCACAACCGTGATCTTGTCTGTTGCGGCATCAAATATCCCAAAACAAGAATAATTCCTGAATGTATTGAAGCAATAGATTTACACACATTTTTCATTTCAAGTGTAATGTCAGATAACCTGTTCGTGGACTCTATACACTGCCGTATTATAGTAAGGAAATTATTATGACAATAGGACTGATCATGCAATATGCAACTAGTTATCTACATGACTCACAAAAGATGTGCACATTTTGATTACTCAACTGTGAACTTGTGCGAACACTTTTCGTCCGTATGTTTTCTATAAGAGTTTAAAGACAAAGTAGATACACTACTACTGCTGCTATTATTCTGTCGTTATAATTAATAATATGTTATTGGAGCTAGTTGGGACTTACTGATTTGCATACTAAATGAATCATTTTTGACAAATTTAATTGAATCGACAGCAGAAATGAGCGATGTTGATTATTGAGTAAGGAAGGGGCAATGTAGTGGTGCAGAAGTAAATAGTTCACGTAAACTTGAACAAGAATCAACTATTTGCACTTGATTTAGAATGACGTGCATTAATCAGTATTGAGTAAGGCAATACATAATAAGATTTTTTTACAATCACAGTTAGGTACAACTTTTCCAATTAATTTGGATTTTTTTTTGCAAAAATTTCAATAAGACAATGAATCCGAATCAGTCGTCTCGTCTGCCGCTGAAATCCAATCATAATAGGAATAAATTGGAACATTCAGTATCCATTAAACATTACATGACTCTTGCGACGCTTGTACTAATAAGCAATGATTAGTAAACTCACGGGTTCCAAAGGTAATAAACAATAGCTTATATCATTCTGATTACAATTTATTGCAGGTTACCTACTGGCCAGCTGGAAAAGGTTAGTTTACAACCAAACTAAGCAGAATTCGTCTCTTTGATGTGAAAAAATGTTCTTGTCAAGTGTACCCATTCATGTAGTCACGCACGTATAGCATTCACTAACTTAATTCGTTGTGCACATGTTCAATAATATTATACTAGGTCTGGGCGGCTCGAGCTTGATCAATGGCATGATTTACATTCGAGGCAGTGTCCAAGGATTTGATTCAATTGCTGATCGAACGGGTAATCCAATTTGGAGTATGAGAAATGTCCAGGAACACTACAAACGACTAGAGGACTACCATGGACATTTTGATGAGAGTAAGTAGAATCATAAATAATAATCACGTTGATAGTTTTCATTCACTGTATCTAATTTCTAATTAGCAGTCATGAACTACTAGAGTTTATTGGTCTGTATGGAATTGCATTAAACCTCATTCATAACGATTCCAGTCCAATGTAGTTAAAGCTGTATTTTTTCAACTTTAACTTTACGCATCTCTTAGCAAAAAATGAGCGCTATGTTAGGTAGGATTGTGTAGGATTTTCCTAATGTAAATCATCAACTGTATAAAACGTATACAAATTAACAAGCAGATTATATGGAATGGAATTCAACCAGCATAAAATATTGCATCACTCAATTATTTCAGCCAGTCAGTCTAGCAACTTAGAAAGAAAAATTAAAAAATGAATGAAAATGTTTTGTGCAACAATGACAAGGGAGTAATAACATACATAGTGCGTGCAATTTTTTTTCACAATTAAAGCAAAACTTCAACTCTTTTAGTTGATTAGAAGTACCAAAAATCAATGATAGAGTGAGAGCAATTCAAACTGCAAGTTTTATGCACACTACATCATAATTTACTGCAAAATTAATGAGGAATCAAGCCCAGCCAAGTCTTAAATTATCATTTTAAGTGCTAAACCAAGGTCATTCTCAGTACACATTTGGGGAGAATCCCAACTAATCATGATGATTAATATTGCACCTTGCACAAAAACTTACGCAAAGAAAAAAAAACTTTATCTACTAATAATGCAATGCATCATATTCAATAGTCGATTTATGTTCATCTATGGTGTGAACATTAGACAAAGTATTCAGCCTACTGCACTCCTATTTGCTCCCAAAAATGAGACGATAAATCTTCACTTAATATTCGAAAAAGACTTTGACGTGTATGATTTATCCAGGTGCACATGGAAAAGGAGGTGGCATGTCCATCGAAAAAGGTGACATATCACCTGTGGTCGACAACGTGATGCAAGCAGGAGTGGAACTTGGATACAAAATTCGAGATCCTAACGTGGATGGTCCCATTACAGAAGGTTTCTATTCTAACAAGTTTTTCTATAAATTATTCATAAAGATGACCGTAAATCAGTTGCGTTTTATTTTACGATAAATCTTGGCTCACACATTGCTCAGCAATCAGTGTAGTCATTGTCACCTAATAGTAATATGCTATCCTTTCAATCAGTTAGTTAGGGTAAAAAAGCTCATTAGAAGCTACTAGTCCTAGGACGCTTTTTCTCTAGTATGCACAATGCACAACTCACATACAACTTCTAATAGGTTTTGCACCCATGGACTTCCATCAGAAGAAGGGAGGAAGATGGGACTCGTACAAAGGATATGTTGAACCCATTCTTAATAGAGCTACACTCACAGTCAGGAGGTTTTCGCATGTGACTAAAGTAAGTGTGTTTTTACTTACTACAGAGAGAACAATATTGCTCAAGCGAAACTTTTGCTTTGCATGCTCTGGTTAGTTAGTAATATCATCATACCCCAAAGTTTAATCCCACGATCCAATTAGGTACTCATTGGAGGTAAAGATAATCGAGCCTATGGCGTTGAATACGAGCGACATGGAGAAAAACGTATAGCAAAGGTCACCAAAGAAGTCATTTTGAGTGCTGGAGCAATTCAGTCCCCAAAGATCTTGATGTTGTCAGGAATTGGCCCAAAGAAACATTTGGAAAAACATGGGGTAAACAGCTCAATTGATTTCTAAGATCTAATTCATGAGAAACAAGCAGAAGAGCTATGCTGGGTCAATATGCATTATTCATCTCAACGTAAACTTTTCTTGCACACAGATTAAAACAATTCTGGACTTACCAGTTGGCCGCAATTTGCAAGATAAATACGGCTCCTTAATCGGTCCATTTTACGTGGACCCTGGTAAATCTTTCTTGATGCCCAGAGATATGACCCCATCTTCATTTGTAGAATACTTTACAGCGGGTACTGGTGTATTCACTTCTACTCGATTAGAAGGAACTTACACACTTCGTAGTTCTATTGCCAAAAGAGAAGCAAATAAATATCCTGACCTTTTCACATACATTTTGGCTCACTCCACTGACGAATTTTTCGAGCGAGACATGGGTACTGCGATCAATATGAAAACTTCGATTCTTCGAAGCTACTACAATATGTGGGAAGGACGGGATAGCTTCTTCCAGTTGGTGACAGTTCCAAAACCATTTTCTACCGGAGTCCTGGAACTGAAAGATACAGATCCAAAGAGTCATCCACTTTTGGATCCAAAATATCTGTCCGATCAGCGAGATGTTGATGTTCTTGTGGAAGGAATTAAATTTGCTGTAGATTTAGTGGAAAAAACCAAGAGTTTCCAGTCAATCAACGGCCAGATGTTACCAATCCCATTCCCTGGATGTGAACATTTGAAGTTTAAGAGCGACGAATATTGGGAATGTTTCGCACGGCATACAACTGCTACAGCATATAAATATTGTTCCACAGTGCCCATGGGAAAAGATGGGAATGATCCTATTGCTGTTGTCGACTCATTCTTAAGGTAGATGTTGAAAAATATCTAATGTTTAGTTAATTTAATTCACTTTTTTTTCTTTTTAACCATTTAATTCGTTACCCAAACTGTATAAAGTATCGTAAAACAACCCAAAGTATTACGTAAGTACAGCTAAACAGTAACGGTAGGCAAAGTCCTGAGTTCAAAAAAGATGGATTGCGCATTGAGAAGTGCGCATGCCCAATAGATAGCGTCTCTTTTTTTGACAACGCAAACGCACTTTATATTAGCGAAACCAAATACTTTTTCACATCAAGTGGAAGTGTTGATTTTTCAGTACCAATTAAGTAAGTGTGTGTTTGCCGATTTACTTTTGATCTAAAATGTTTGGACTATCTTATTTTAACAGAGTGTTCGGAACCAAAGGTTTGAGAGTTGTTGACGGCTCCGTGTTCCAAGAAAGAGAAGTCTCCGTGAACCAATGTACGTGCCAAATGTTGGGTTCTGTAGCATCTGAAATCATATTAGACTACTGGGAGGATCGACCAAGCTATTCCGACGATGATGACGATAATGTAATCAGCAACACGATATAATATAATTGTTTCTTTATTTATATTCTGGCCTTTTTATCATTTTTGTGCATTGTGTATCTAGTTAATTACCATGTTGTTATTATTGTACTTTTTTGTAAATACTCTGTGACGTAACGTGCTATACAAGTTTCATTTTGCACACACTTGTTAAATAATTGTATCTAGTAAGTTTACTTGAAATTGCTACTTTGTCAAAAGTTAGCAATTAAATGTGCATCTAGTGAAGGTGTGAAGAAAATCATATGCGTGAGTATTCAGTCTGGGTGAATGTGAAGTCCAAAACAGTGACCCTGACATCCCTAGGCAAGTATGCATGAGCATGACACTATTGCTCACTCACAGAACGCTAAAAGGTAACATCCTCAGCCAGCAGAAGTGAAACTAATCTGTATTATGAGGTACTATCTAGATTCTAGACACTCTTACTTTTATAAAACAAAGAATATTGTTGGCAGTATTGTCCATTTGGATCACTGCGTTGCGTTGAAAGGGGTCAAATTTATGTTCATAGCTATAGCAGTGTATACATACAAAGTATGACTGTTCGTTACCTCAATTACTGTTTTATGAAAGAAATATTGAAGAAATAGTGATGCATGTATGAAAACTAGAAACAGAGTGACTATTGTAAATAAGTATTTGGGTGCCTACAAGAGACTTGATTTATATTAAATTGACTGTAAAACTGGTTTACATCTTACTTGCTCCTGTGTGGGCTCAAACTAAAAGTTAGGTGTCATTAAAGACTGGTAGATTAGGATGTAAAATATTTTGTAGCCAAATCTTAATAACCTAATTATAAGTGAGAAAGACTAGAGATGTTATGTTTCTATGCAGGAAGGTAGAGTTCCGAAATAAACTGTTGACTGAGTGAATTAATCTACAGCCGTTTATTGAATCAAGTCGCTTGTTTTTTCCATCCTTTTTCCTCATTTGTAAATGCAATGATCTGTAAAAGCTGTGGGAATATTTGACGTCAGGTCCCAGTGGCAGATTATCTATTTTTATTTGTTCAGCTGAATTTATAAAAGGGTATAGGTGGAAGTAGATTAAATGGATTCAACGAATGCTTGTGAATTTCAAGTAGTCAATGAGATCATTGGAAACCGGTAAAAGTATTTTCAAGTCCACTTCAGTTATGAGCCCGAAAATTGGGCTATATTTAGGCTACGCAGTATAATTGTTTCAAGGATCTATCTTGAAATTAATTTATGAATCGTCCAAAGTGGATGGAAAACAGAAAATCTACTGTGCAAGGAAATAGTTAAGTTCATTCCACTCATTTGTTATTGCATATTCTAATCCCATTCGTTCAATCTTTACATGAAGCAAGTTTTTTTATACTTTTACTTATGCTTTCGTGTGATTTTATTTTTGAAAACACTGTAGAAATTACAGAAACAAATATAATATTTTCATCTACAGTTATGCAAAGTAGCTGATCCTGATTTGAATTCCATGCATGAATTCGTATGACAGGCTGACAGGGATAACAGACAACATGTTAACTGAACCTTATCAATGCAATAATACTTCAAATGCTTGAAATTATTGTAGATATAACATATTGATGGAAAAATTTGATTGAGTACACCAGAATACTTCATTTCAAGAGTGCTCAAGAAGTCCACTTTTATTATTATTCACTCTCGTTTTTTATTCCTTCTCTTTCAATGTTTTGTGAGGCAGTTTAATACCTTTAAAATTAAATACCCCTTTCTAGAAAACTGACTCCCTAGAAAATGTTATCTGTTATTTTCAGTTTTCCTTTCATACCTTTCCATTCATTTTCAAGGGGAAAAGTTAGCTTCAAGTTTCTGTTTTATTTCTAGCTTTATATCATGAGCCAATTAGGAAATATATTGCATGCAATAATATTCAGTTGTATTGTTTTGAAATTGAAAATTATATAAAGAATTAGCAGAGATTCGTATATATGATTCACCGAGCCGCGCGCTCTGCTATTTCGCAAATGCCTGTTTCATGCTGCTTTCATAATGTTAAACGGGAAAGTACGTCACCCAGCATGGAAAACGAACAAAACCCGTCCATCAGATATAATGCATCAATTTTATAGAACTCCTAATACAACGGTTGCGCATTCTATGCATTCTGCCAGTTGAGACATGCACATGCTTCTTTTCCCATAAAAGCCTGTTGCTGGTGAATAAATTCGCCATTGGTGCAAATGGTGTCAAAACAGTATTATTGACTAGCTAAGCACAGCAATTTGTAGCACATTGCCGGAACTGAACTCAACCTATAAGAAATTAAGTTATCTGCGAGGAGAATTGTTAATTGTGCTCATCAAACTATTGAGATTTTTTGTCAGCCAAATGTGTGCAGAAGTTTTTAACGAAAAATAGGAAAGACACACTGCCTCCACAAAACGTAAGTCCATCTTTTGTTTTCTAATGACCAATGTCAGTCCATTAGAATACTTGATAAACCTGAAAAATAAGGTACGCTTGTTGGAGAATTCTGTAGTTTACGGTGGGTGTGATGTGGATGTGATATTTGCATACGAAATGAGTGTATTAGTATTCGGTAAGTGTCTAACAATTAGTAGAAATGTGATCATTTTGTAATTCCAAATAATGGATGATCAACAATTGTGCTGCTTATTGAATTGATAGTAAAAGACTCACAATGGACCGGTGAATATTGTTTGCACCCACAATTAGCTTGCAATATAACTAAAAAAAATTGCCTAAAAACCTTTATTAGAATAAATAGAAATTCAAAATATTAGATAGCTCACAACGTTGACATTGAAGCAAATTGAAATTTCGATCCTAAATCGAGAATCAAGATTGAAAAATTTTTATGGATATTTATACGTGAAAATTTTTCAATTGAGATCATCTTCCTTTCCTTTTATGTCTTCATGTTTTCCATGCTAAATTTTTCTGTCTCTTTTCCATGCTGTGGAAGTATTTAGTTAAGGTGTTGCTAACTAATATTTTGGGTTGATAATTAAGATATTACGCAGCATTGTTCAAGCGACATTAGGATCAATGTGGCCGCAAACGAACTTCATCAGCTCATTGCATCAGTTTGTATTTATGTTTAGTACTTCAGAGCGACAATATTTTACATGCTATGCACTATGCACACCCAAATCTTAAAGCATGGATTGCAATTACTCGTTTTGACCGTTTATTGCTGACAAAATGTTATTACTATCTGAAATCCAACTTTTATAATGTCAATGCATCTTGCATTAATTTTTCCAATTCTAATTTTAGCTTTAGTATCTCCAGTTCACGAGTCTACCATTTTCCCAAATGTGCCATCAACATTGTAATTACGTGCAAAATATCATAACCCGGCGGTCGTGCGCATCTCATGGGATCAATTATTTCGCGAATTGTGTTGTCCATAAAAGTCCATTGCTTTAGCGTTAATTATAGGACAGGACAAGAGACGATCAATTGTAGAAAACTATATTTTGACTAGAGACTAATTAAGTTGCTTATGTATTTCAACCATTCGGGAGCTGCGAAAACATCGCCTTTTATTGCTCTGCATTATATAAGAAGGACTTCCCATTTCATGGAATAAAGACATTTCATCCTATACATTTACTAATTAGATAATTAGATTAGCGACGAGAAATAGTGCAATCAAAGCTAGATTGTGTCATTGTTTGTGCTATGACCTCCTCAATCACGAGTGTTGCTCATGCATGCACAATACGTAAGCATAATTTATATTTAGGAGAGAAAACATTGCTCTCACATTTTGAATACAGCACTCCACTTGTATGGTAGCAAAAAAATTGAATTTTTAAATAGATTCAAAAAAAGTAAAAAAAATTCATGGTTTCAGCCTCAATAGATGCATAATGAATGTGAATAGAAACCTTTTCTTCGAAATGGGGTTCTAAAGCCCACAGTTGATCCACCCACAACATTTACGCATTCAAAGGAAAAAAATTCAGTTGCATGAACAAAGTCCAGTTAGTTAGGATTAGGAAATATATAACTGACACGTTCTGTGTATTCTAAATTCTAAGCCTATAAAAGGGGAGAACAAAAAACGAACATTGCAATATTCAACATGAAAAGAATGATATCATTAGCATAAAGCATTTTTTGCATTTATATCTACAGCTTTGAAAAAAGAAACGACCGACCGACTGTCGGAATTCAGAGCTCCCGGAGGAAAATACAATGTCTCAAAGGACATCGATCCACATCTCAACATCACTGACTTTAACTATGCCCTCTCTGAAAACACTTTCAAATATCAAAAGAGAGAACTGGCTACCAGTTCTACTCCTTTGTTTTTTACCCTTAATGAGCTGTGACCCTGAAGTAACATCCAAGGTAGTCCTTCCATACATAGAAGATCCATCTTTGTCTCCAGAGCCTGCAAAATCTACATACGACTTGGGGAATGCGAAATTGAGTGGATCGGATATTTTATGGAACTCATTGTACACGAATGCTATTTCGGTAAGTGATTTAAAATTGCTATTTAGTTATTATATCTTATGTACATTTCTGCATGTCTGCGAAATACGACGGGAACCCTTCGGTGTATGGAAACATAATCGAGTTTTCCAGTACAAAAAAAAGTTCAAAATTCAATTTGAAATTTATAGGATGCTACGATCCGGAACAAAAAAGCACTCTCGTACATAAGCCATTTCTACCCAGCAAGGAGTCCATCAGCAGAAGTGGGTGGAAGACGCCGAAGATATAATTCTGGAGCAGGGGTGAAAAACTTTTGGTCTCAATGGATGAGTATGAGTCGTCTAAATCGACCCACAAGCTTTCGGCTCCGTTGGGGATAAATGAAATCTTGAAAAGCGTGGGTGTGAAATAAAAAGTATGGAGTCAATGCTAACTACCTAACTATAATGCACAGATATATTATACAGAAGAGCATTTCATTTAATTTCATGTGATGATCCCTTGTAAATACACAAGAAATATTTATTTACCAACCAAGTAAACTTAAAAGGTATGATGATAAAATTCTTATTATAGTTGATTATTTTACAGAATACTTATTTACTTACTTCTATATTACTAATTCTGAACTTTAGCTTGTTTTAATTAGCTACAATTTGCTCGTCAAATATAGTCACTGTGTTGTGCTTTGTTTACTTTAATAAGTTAATATTATAGAATTCGATAAGATTTGCACACAGGAATAATGCACTACCTTTCGAGCTAATTGGTAATAACTAACTAAAGGTAAGCAGAGCACTCATAGACACAGAATAGTATGTTAGAGCCTATAAATAAATATTTTACTGCTAACAACTATTTCATGTTCAAAACTCTTTATTTCCCATCCCATAAACATAAATGGATGAAGCAAACTAGACTGACAGGAAAAGACACCGAGCAATTTAATTAGACCACAATGGAAGAAAAATCATGAATTCCCTAGTGTAAACACAAAGATGAAGCATGCTTCTTCACACGAACAGTGTTTTTAGACCCACTTCAATTGGAGACACTAGCAAATCCTTTTATTCCATTTGCAACCCTCTTCAGCAATAGGTCGGACGCAAGACTCATCATGTAGACTAATGGAATTGAGTCGAATTTGTTTCCAAGCCTTCCTATTTCCCATGAGCCATTCATTCTCAATAATCTTAGCAGTAATGGTTCGGAATACGCAAGAAACATTCACGTCGTCTTTGGCAGAGGTTTCTAAAAATGCCATTTTCAATAAGTCTCCCATCGTCTGTGTGTTAAAAAAAGCTCAGTTTACATTTCTCACCAAGGGGCATTGATCCAACCATATCAGATGTGATTATATCATCCCACATTTTTTCTTTCACTATCTCAATCAGAAATAAATTGTGCATCGTCATATCATACTGGTAATTGTCGTACAAAACCTCCAGTCTATCCATGCATTCATGCGGCGGCCAATGTGTAAAAAATAATCCAATGCTCTTTAGAATATTTGTAGGTAAATTTTAACTTTCCTACAAATATGCCCAGCTTTTGAGAAAAGCATTTAAACCCAGGGGTTCCGGATGACTAACCCTATGCAATAGCATGCAATTCTAAACGATGACAGCTATAACTTATGTTCGTTTGGTACACAGCGTCACAGTACAAAACGAATGTTATTATTATCCATTCAACTGAATTATTCTTAGTTAGTTGGTTAGTAAAAAATAAGTGAGTTAGTTACACAGTTGACTAACTTTTGCACATCTCTTGTCAACTTCACGGCTCTCTTCCCGATCGCATTTATTCCCCACAATGATTTTGACAATGTCGTCAGGAGCATTTGCCTGAGCGAATTCTATCCAAGAAGCAATGGCTTGAAAGGAGGAGACGTCAGTAATGTCATACATGAAAATCACACCGTGTACATCTCGCACACAGGCTGGGATGATGGAACGGAAATTTTCTTGACCTGCCGTATCCCACTATCAATAGTTTAGGTTAAATAAAACAATATTTAGCAATCTTAGTTAGTTGTTGCCAAACTTTTTAACCTTAGAATGCCAAAATTTACTTACGATTATTAATTGAGTCAAAGAACCGCCAATGTTAAACATTTTACGAACTAAGTCAACGCATGGAGTTGTGGTAACATTGTCGCTATATTCGAAATCCTACAAGAACATAAATTGGGTGAGGTCGGTGAGGTTAAGATTAGATTAGTACATAAGTTAAGTTAGTTAGTGTCTAATTCATTTAAATTACAGAGAATCGACGAATTAGACTAGTTTTCCCAACGCCTGCATCTCCCAAAATTACAATCTTGAATGCGAACTCCCTATATGTAGAGTACATTGAATTGAGTTGGAGAGAAGTTGGCAATATTATTGAGTTTTGTGAGTTCTAATAAAAAAAATTGAGTTCTGGGTATGTATAACTACATTACTATATTATTAGTACTTACGGCCGCAATGTTGGAGTAGGCACTTGAAGAAACGGGGTTTGGAAATAATTGGATAGAGATTTGTCTTCGTTGAGCAGCACGCTTTTTTCCAGGGAGGATCTTCGTACGTATCTTGAGTTTACATCTAGTCCAAACAGTTTAGTTAGCTCCTCTGGCTCTATTGGTTGTTCACAATTCATAGGACAACTGTGGAGTAATGGAAGGAGCCGTTTTATTTTAAAGATTTACTGGGGCAAGTTAAGACACAATGGAATTTAATGTGTTTGAAAAGTTACCCAACTTTTTGGGGGATTATCAATTTTTTCGAGTTAAACAAATAATTGGATAAGATATTACCCATATTTGAGATGATTTATGAGACTAAATTATGTAATTGATGTATTACGTGTGAACATTTCTTTGAAATATCTTCTGGATGCACTCCCTATGAAACAAATGACCACATTTGGCAGCACAGAAGTAGTCTCCAATCAGTTCTGTGATGAATAAATTGTCGAGTTTAATAAATGTAGCTTTAAAATATAATAGTTAAGTGTATATTAATTTCACCGGAATCAAAATGAAGGCATAAAGGACAAATTAGAGGTTCCTCCATTTAAAGAAAGTGTGAGTAACTTTAGTTAGTTAGCATTAGCAGCGCTATTATGAAACCAAATATGAAAAGACGGTAGAAAATTTGAAGGTAAGAAGAAAAGAATTTAACTACGTACATATTCGAGATGTTTTACGTCGATAGGTCATGATAATGACATTGAATGTGGACATTGAATACCAATGAATTCAATAGGAGAATTTTAATATCTTTCAAGTGTAATCCACAACAGATGGTAAATGGTCCTCGTTTGCTAGTTAGTTGGCAGATAAGTTACAATGATGCAATAGACAATTAAATCTCCCTATTATCATTCAAATTTAAAACGACGGATTTATTCACAGCATAATCTAGTAGTAACTATCACAAGTATCAAGTAACTATAAAGTTGGAGTATTTAATGCTAGAGCTTATAAGGGGTGGGAATGTAATACATGCATTTTTATAAGCCATCACATTAGAGTACTAAAATCACACTGCAACTGCCCTAGACGGTAAATACATTTCGAGATGCACGATACACTAGCTGAGCTAAATTCTTGATATAGAAACGTTTTATTATAGGGTGAGAAATTAGGTATGAGCATAAACTGCTGTATTGATATACTGACGTTTTTGAGACAAGATAATGGCGGTTACGAAAATGCAAATCGGAATAATAGCGTTACATTAATTGTTTCAATATTTAAGATATCTAAAAAAATCAATGCACATGCAATGAGCAATAGTTTGATTAAGATCCTCAGCTATTATAATGCAGGCTTTCAGCTGCCCATATAATCTACTTTTTGAAACCAGAAGCAATGTAGCGCCAGCCAGTTCTTGCTCCAGCTTTTGTCCAGTACCAACCGTAAGAACATGAGGATTCCAAAATTCCAGTCGGAGGCTGTTGAAGTGTTTCGATTCTTAGGGTTTTGTTTTTATTTTTCACTTCTATTTCATTCAATAGGGATTCATTTTCCAGAATGTTGGCAGCTAAGGTACGAAATGTTACCTCAACATTATATGCATCCTTGGCGGATGTTTCAAAATAAGGCACCCCCAATTTTCGAGCAAGGGTCTACAAAACCAAATGCACTAATAAATTGCTAGGAAAACACCACTACCTTATGCTAAATCAAAGTCAAATCACCTTCGCCTCAGTTTTAGGAATTTGTCGATTATTTTCCAGATCAGTCTTATTGCCTACTAAAACTTTTGCGCAGTCTTTTAGTCCATGGCTAGTTATAAATTCACTCCAATATTCAATGTCCTCGAACGATGAACGATCAGTTATGTCAAAAACTATGAGTGCTCCGTGTGCGTCCCTTGCATAGTTGGTAATGAGAGATCGATGACGCTCTTGGCCGACGGTGTCCCACTGTGAAAAATAATCAACAAAATAATTTACC
>Ga0210040_10004376_pt1 | contig 18510 bp, 18 predicted proteins | sample CryGeyCG12114_NA_FD_185462 | JGI IMG/M metagenome (GOLD analysis project Ga0210040, IMG submission 185462) | Groundwater microbial communities from aquifer - Crystal Geyser CG19_WC_8/21/14_NA (SPAdes) (version 2) | ecosystem: Environmental > Aquatic > Deep subsurface > Groundwater | place: USA...
CGTGCGGGCGCAGCCGACCTGCGGACACCCCATCCCGAGGGGGGTGCGCTGGTCAGCTGCGTCGCCGGCGCGCAGGAGTGCCCCCGTGTCCGTCGGCCCGGGGATGCGGCCGGCGGCCGGCCGGGGAGGCGGGGGCTGCCGGCGGGGTGGCCGCCGGCTGCTCGGCCGCCGGGTCGGCCGGCGGCAGGCAGTGGATGATCGCCTCGGCCGCGTAGTGCGTGTCGAAGTCCTCCCGCCGCAGCTCCGCGCCGGTGTCCGGGTCCTTGAACACCCGGGTGACGGTGATGTCGAAGCCGGTCGACCCGGGCTGGGTGGTGCAGTTGCCGTCGTCGACCTTGTCCTGGACGGCGGGCTGGCGCAGGTTCCGCTTCTCGCTGCTGATCGACTCGATCTCGTAGTGCTTGGTGCCCCAGAAGGTCACCGTGATCGAGCCGGGCACCCACTCGGCCTGCACGTAGATGCCGGTGTCGGTGTCGTTGCGCCACTGCAGGTCGATGACGCCCTCGTACACGGTCGCCTCGCGGCCGGCCGGGTAACGGCTGATGTAGAAGCTGTGCGGCTTGTGGTAGATGTCCTCGAGGCCGGCGAAGAAGACCGCGTTGAACATCGTGGTCGCGAACTGGCTGATCCCGCCGCCGACGGCCTGGGACAGCTCGCCGCCGCTGATGACGGCGGCCGGCACGTAGCCCTGCGCCGTGCCGCGCGGACCGGTGAAGGTGTTGAGGCTGAAGGTCTCGCCGGGCTTGACCAGCGCGCCGTCCACCTCCTCGGCCACGACCCGGATGTTGGTGCCGCTGGCCGAGTTGGAGAAGTTGGTGCTGAAGGAGCTGACCTCCTCCACGATGCCCAGCGCCTGCGCCTGCTCGGTGGTGAACGCCGCCGGCACCGGGCCGAGGGTCGCGGTGACCGAGCGCGGCGCCGGGTCGTCCAGCACCGGCAGCAGCTGGCCGGCGAGGTCGGTCGGGTTGATCCCCTGGCCGTCGACCGACGGGATCACGGCGATCGAGTTCCCGGACACCTCGAAGCGGGCGTCCTGCGCGGGGGAGCCGAAGGCGGCGAAGGACTCACCCATCGCGGTCTGCAGGGCGGCCGGGTCGACGGCCACGGCGAGGGTGCCGTCGTCCTGGGGGGTGAAGGTCAGCGAGGCGGCGATGGCGGTCTCCGGGATCACCACGGACTCGGCGCCGTCGGTCCCGGCGACGGTGACCGGGGCGGCCAGCGCGGGGGTGACGGTCTCGTCCAGCACGCGTTGCGCCTCGCTGGCCGGCACCCGCACCTCGGAGACGTCGACCGGGACGTCGATCGGGGTGGTCGGGTCGCCGCCTGCGGCCAGCGCCGCGGTGATCGCCTCCGCCGCCCCGTCGCGGTCCAGCGTCCGGCCCTCGACCGGCTGGACCAGCGACGGCGTCGTGCCGTCCAGGCTGATCGTGGCGTCCACCGGCGCGCGGTCGACGGTCGCGCCCAGCTGCTCGAGCTGCGCATCCAGCGAGGTGTCGTCCGTGCTCAGCACGGGGGCGACGTCGCGGTCGGAGAACAGGGAGGTCAGCCGGGTCCACGGGTTGAGCGGCTGGTCGTCGACGGCGTCCACCGTCGCGGGCACGTCCAGCGCGATCCCGGCCGCCGGCGGGTGGAGCACGCTCTGCACGTCGTCGGCGACCAGCGTGTGGTCGGCGACCACCCGGGGCGCGAGCTCCCGGGTCAGCTCGTCGGCTGCGTCGGCGGGGGAGAGGCCGCTGATGTCGACCCCGCCGACCACGGTGCCCCGCGGGACGTCGTCGCCGGCGACGAGCAGGTCGATGCCGTAGGCCGCCCCCAGCACGAACACCGCGGCCACCGGGGCGAGCACTGCGCCCAGCAGCCACCGGGGGCGCCCGGTGGCCGCGCCGACCACCGGGGGCGCGCCGTCGCCCGGACCCTGATCGTCTCCGCGGGCGTCTCCGTGCGCGTCGGCAGGCGACGCGGCGGAGCTGGCCGGGCTGATCAGCTGGGTGTCGGAGGGGGACGGCGGCTCGGGTGCGGAGTCGACCGGGCTGATCAGCTGGGTGTCGGAGGGGGACGGCGGCTCGGGTGCGGAGTCGACCGGGCTGATCAGCTGGGTGTCGGAAGGGTCACCCGCCGCTGCAGGGGCCGGCGCGGCCACGGTCGGGGCGATGACCTGCGTGTCCGACATCGGCGGGGTGCTGTCCGCCTCCGGCGCGGGCGGCTCCGCTGCCGGAGCGGCGGAGGGAGCGGCGGCTGCGGGCGGCGGCGTGGGGCGGCTGCGGCCGACGCTGCCGTCCGGGTGCAGGCGCACCGTGTCGGCGGGGGACTCCTGCGGCATCGGTCGTTCTCCAGCTGCGCGGGGACCGGCGTCCGGTCCCGGGGACGACGAAGCCGCCGGCACCCCGTCCCCGCGATGCGGGTCCGGGACGTCGGCGGCTCTGTCGGGTGAGGGCTTCATCGCTGGCGCGACGATAGTTCCCGCACTCAGTTGGAGACGCGCGCCTCGCCGTCGGTCTCGATGATGTCCACGGCGATGTCGCGGAGCTTGGTCTCGTACTCACGGGCGTGGTGCCCGCAGAAGACGAGGTCACTGCCACTCGGGAGGACCACTCGCACCTTGGCCAGAGCACCGCAGCGGTCGCAGTGGAAGGGAACGACGAGATCTTCGGTGGGCGGGGTCGTCGTCAGCGTCTGGGTCATCTGGCTCATCACTCGCTCTCTACCGCACGGACCCGCGGCTGCGGATCGGCCTCCTGCACAGCGCCAGGATGGCCCCTCGTGTTCCCGTTCCGACACCTTGTGCACACGGACTCGCCGAAAGAGATGAGGTCGTGACACGGATGGTGCGGGTGGAACGTTCAGCAGGGGACGTCACTGGTTCGGAACTGGGTCCGGATGGTGCACGTGCTGGTGGTGCTGATCACCGGCTGGGCCGGTGCGTGGGTCCGCTGCTGTTCTGACGTCGCCCACGCTACGCCGTCTACCCGTGGCGTGCTGCCGTACACCGGAGCGTCACCCGTCGGGATGGGTCGGTCCCCCGGGAGCCGGACAGCACGACGGCCGGCCACCCGCGAGGGTGACCGGCCGTCGGTGACGAGATGGAACGGCCCCCTCCAGAGGCTCGTCCCGAGCTTGCGAGGGATGAGGAGGAGGGGGTGTTTTATCAGTCCAGGTAGTCGCGCAGCACCTGGGAGCGGCTGGGGTGGCGCAGCTTGGACATCGTCTTGGACTCGATCTGCCGGATCCGCTCACGGGTGACCCCGTAGACCTGGCCGATCTCGTCCAAGGTGCGCGGCTGGCCGTCGGTAAGCCCGAAGCGCAGCCGGACGACGCCGGCCTCACGCTCGGACAGCGTCTGGAGCACGCTGGTCAGCTGGTCCTGCATCAGCGTGAAGCTGACCGCGTCGACGGCGACGACCGCCTCGGAGTCCTCGATGAAGTCACCGAGCTGGCTGTCGCCCTCGTCGCCGATGGTCTGGTCGAGGCTGATCGGCTCCCGGGCGTACTGCTGGATCTCCAGCACCTTGTCCGGGGTGATGTCCATCTCCTTGGCCAGCTCCTCCGGGGTGGGCTCGCGGCCCAGGTCCTGGAGCAGCTCGCGCTGGATGCGGCCGAGCTTGTTGATGACCTCGACCATGTGCACCGGGATGCGGATGGTGCGGGCCTGGTCGGCCATCGCGCGGGTGATCGCCTGCCGGATCCACCAGGTGGCGTACGTGGAGAACTTGTAGCCCTTGGTGTAGTCGAACTTCTCGACCGCGCGGATCAGACCGAGGTTGCCCTCCTGGATCAGGTCCAGGAACGCCATGCCGCGGCCGGTGTAGCGCTTGGCCAGGGAGACCACGAGGCGGAGGTTGGCCTCCAGCAGGTGGTTCTTGGCGCGCTCGCCGTCGCGGACGATCCAGTTCAGGTCGCGGCGCATCTGCGGGGAGAGCTTCTGGCCCTCCTCCTCGACCTGGCGCAGCCGCTCGGCGCCGTAGAGCCCGGCCTCGATCCGCTTGGCGAGGTCGACCTCCTCCTCGGCGGTGAGCAGCGCGACCTTGCCGATCTGCTTGAGGTAGGCGCGGACGGAGTCGGCGGAGGCGGTGAGCTCGGCGTCCTTGCGCGCCTGGCGCAGCGCCTCGGACTCCTCCTCGTCGTCCCACTCGAAGTCGGTGCCGCCCTCGGCGTCCTTCTCGTCGGTCTCGGCGACGGCGACGCCGTCCTTGCCGGTGACGACGGTCTCGTCGAGCTTGAGGCCCTCGGACCCGGCGTCGACCACGGCGACGGTCGAGCCGTCGGTGGCCACGGCGGTCAGCACGGTGCCCTCGCCCGTGCCGGGGGACGGGGCGATCGTCGGCTTGCGAGCGGCCGTCTTCTTCGCGGTCGCGCCGGCCGCGGACTTCGCCGGGGCCTTCTTGGCCGGGGCCTTCTTGGCTGCCGTGGTCACCGGGGCGGTGGACTGCGACGAGGCGCTGGAACGGGCGGCGACCGTCCGGCTGCGACTCGCGCTGCTCACCGTGGTTGCTTCCGGTCCTGGCTGGTCGGCGGGCACTCAGGTTCCTTCCCGTACTACTGCGGTGCGTTCCTCGAGGACCGTGTGGCCCGCGGGCAGCGGCCCCGGCGCCGACCCGGGCCAGGGAGCCACCGACGTCTCCGGCGAGGCGAAGCACCGAGGGGGTGTTTCACCGTGCTGGGCGCGGGGGATGACCTGCTGGCTGAGCGGGCGGCGCGGTGGGGCTCCTCCATTGTAACGACGCGCGGGCGGGGGTCCACCGGTTCCGTGCCGGAAGTGCCTCGATGACCTGCTGGCTCCCTCCGCCGGGGGAGGACGACGACCGTCCCGACCCCCCGGCGGCAGCGCTCACTGACCGATGTGCTGCTCCGCGGCGAGGGCCGCTCCGACGATGCCCGCGTCGTTGAGCAGTTCGGCGGCGACGACCCGGGTGCGGGTGGACAGCAGCGGCACCCACTTGTCGGCCTTCTTGCTCACCCCGCCGCCCACGATGATCAGGTCGGGCCACAGGCCCTTCTCGAGGGTGTCCAGGTAGCGGTCCACCCGCTTGGCCCAGTGCGGGTAGCTGAGCTCCTCGCGCTCGCGGGCCGAGGCCGAGGCGCGCTTCTCGCCGTCCTCACCGTCGACCTCGATGTGCCCGAACTCGGTGTTGGGCACGAGCCTGCCGTCGATGAACAGGGCGCTGCCGATGCCGGTGCCGAAGGTGAGCATCAGCACCAGGCCGCGCTCGCCCTTGCCCGCGCCGTAGGCCATCTCGGCGATCCCGGCCGCATCGGCGTCGTTGAGGGTCTGCACGGTGCCCGGGATGACCGCCTCGAGGCCGGCGGCCATGTCGGTGCCCACCCACGAGGCGTCCATGTTCGCCGCGGTGAACGTCACGCCGTGCTTCATGACGCCGGGATAGGTCACGCCGATGCGCCCCTCCCAGCCGAATCGACCGACGATCTCCGACACCACGCCGTAGACCGGATCGGGCAGCGCCGGCTGCGGGGTGGGGATGCGCACCCGCTCACCGACCAGCTCGCCCTTGTCCAGGTCGACCACGCCGCCCTTGATGCCGCTGCCACCGATGTCCACTCCGAAGCCCTGCACGGGCGGAAGGCTAGCGACCGTCGCGACCGATGGCGCGCAGGTCGGGCAGGATCCCTCTCCGTGATGACCTCCGGCACCCGCCAGCCCGACCTGCACACCGAGCTCCTGGAGCTCGCCCGGGCCACCGCGGAGGAGGCCGCCCTGCTGGTCGGGGCGGGCCGCAGCACCGCCGCCGACCAGGTCGACACCAAGTCCTCACCCGTCGACGTGGTCACCGCGGTGGACCGGGCCAGCGAGGCGCTGATCGTCCGCCGCCTCACCGAGGCCCGGCCGGGCGACGGGGTGCTGGGGGAGGAGGGCGCCGCACGGGAGAGCACCACCGGGGTGCGCTGGGTGGTCGACCCGATCGACGGCACGGTGAACTTCCTCTACGGGCTGCCGGCCTACGCCGTCTCCATCGCCGCGGAGGTCGACGGCCGGGTGGAGGTCGGGGTCGTGCTCAACGTCGGCACCGGGGAGCTGTTCACCGCCGTCCGCGGCCAGGGGGCCTGGCTCACCGCACCGGGGGCCGCCGCCCTGCAGCTGCAGGGCAGCGCCCCGGCGTCACTGGAGCAGACGCTGGTGGCCACCGGGTTCGGCTACCGGGTGGAGCAGCGGCGGGCGCAGGGTGCGGTCGTGGCCCAGCTGCTGCCCGAGGTGCGCGACATCCGCCGCTGGGGCTGCGCCTCACTGGACCTGTGCGCCGCCGCCGCGGGCCGGGTGGACGCCTACTACGAGCTGGACCTCAAGCCCTGGGACCACGCGGCCGGCGCGCTGGTGGCCGCCGAGGCCGGGCTGGTGGTCACCGGCACCGCGGGGCGGCCCTTCGCCGAGCCGATGGCGGTCGCCGTCGCACCGTCGGTCGCGCAGCCGCTGGTGGAGCTGCTCGAGCGGCTGCACGCCCCAGGCTGACGCCGGGACGGCGGTGGTCCGGGTGGGGCCAGCAGGGCCCGTCTCAGCAGGCCTTGTCGGCGCTCGCGATCGGTGACAGCGCCGCGGCCACGGCGTCCTGGGTGGCCAGCTCGGTGAACTCCGGGCCGATGACCAGGTCGACCACGGTGGTGGCGCGGGTGTCCCGGCGCTCCGTGGCGTCGGGGAGGTACAGCTGGACGTACTTCGCGGCCTCCGCGCCACCGGCGCCGAAGCGCAGCTCACCGACGCCCGTCACCTCGACGTCCTCCGGGTCGTTGGCCACGTCCTCGACCACGAACCCGCGGGACTCCATGGTGGTGGCGACCTCGTTGGCCCGGCCCGCGACGTCGGTGGCGTTGAAGACGCGCAGCGTCACGGTGGAGGGGTCGAGGGAGGCCGGCACCTCGCTGGCGATGCTGCACGCCGCCGCCTGTGCCTCGGCACGGTCGTGCTCGTCGCTGAGCACGTTCCACCAGATGCCCAGCGCAGCCAGGGCGAGCACGAGCAGGAAGACCAGGGCCGGCACGGGACGGCGGCTGCGGGCGCCGGCCGGACGGCGCTCGCTGGTCTCGCTCACGGTTCTCTCGGATCGGTGAGCTCGCACACGCCGCAGACCCTAGCGGCGCGCGGGCTGCCTACAGCGCACCGTCCTCGAGCGCGGCGCGTCCCAGCTCGACGCAGGGATCGATCCGGTCGGCGTACCCCGTCGTGTCCTTGCCGGCCATCGCGCCGGCGGCCGACCGGGCGACGATGCCGGCGACGATGGCGGCGAACTTGAAGAACGCGAACCCGACGTACCAGTTGAGGTCGGACAGGTCGGCCCCGCTGCGCTGGGCGTACCGCTCGGCCAGCTCCAGCCGGGTCGGGAAGCCCGGCAGCCTGCTCGCCGAGGTGACCGACACCGCGCGGTCCTCCCCGGCCTGCGGCCAGTAGACGAAGAGCATGCCGAGATCGGTCAGCGGGTCGCCGAGGGTCGACATCTCCCAGTCGAGCACCGCTCGGATCCGGCCCGGGGTCGCCGGGTCGAGCAGGCAGTTGTCCAGCCGGTAGTCGCCGTGCGTGATGCCCGAGCGGGCCGAGGTCGGCACCGTCTCGGCCAGCCGGGCGGCCAGCGCGTCCAGCGCGGGCCGGTCGGTGTCGCGGGTGGCGTCCCACTGCTTGGTCCAGCGGCGCACCTGGCGTTCCAGGAAGCCCTCCGGCCGGCCGAAGTCGGCCAGGCCCACCGCGGCGGGGTCGACGGCGTGCAGGTCGGCGAGGGTGTCCATCAGCCCGTCGGCGATCGCCCGGCGCTGCCCCGGCTCGTCGGCGTAGCCGGCCGGCAGGTCGGTGACGACGTGCACGCCGACCACCCGCTCCATCACGTAGAACGGGGCGCCCAGCACCGTGGTGTCGGTCGCCAGGTGCAGCGTGCGGGGGACCGGCACCGGGGTGCCGGCCAGGGCGGAGATCACCCGGTGCTCGCGCGCCATGTCGTGGGCGGTGGCCAGCACGGCCCCCGTAGGCGGACGCCGGAGGATCACCGCGTCGTCCGGCGACCCGCCCGCCGGCGTCACCACGTAGGTGAGGTTGGACATGCCCGCCGCGATCAGCTCGACGTCCACCGAACGCCACTTCTCATCGCCCAGCACGCTCGCCAGGTAGGGGCCGACGACCCCCGGATCAGCACCCACTGGAGTCGCCACGGCGGCAGGGTAGCCTCTGGCGCTCCGCCGCTCAGTCGGGCTCCCCGGACGCCGGATGTGTCGGTTCCCGACATGCGGGCACAAACCTGGGCCCGGCGGCGTTGGGCGGCTGGCCACCGAGCACAGGAGCACCGGACCGGTCACCCAGGCGGACTCGCCGACGTGACGGGGACCCGGTGCACCCGCTGCCCGAACGGCCCACACCGGCCGGGGACCCAGCAGTGGGTCCCCGGGCCGGGGACCGACCACCGGCCGCTGCGGCGGCCGGCACCACCCGCCGTCGGCGCTGCGCGACGACGGCGAACGAGCGGGCTGCGCGCCCGCGACACCACAGAGGAGGGGCACACCATGGCCCAGGACTACGACGCCCCACGACGCAACGAGGCCGACGAGCTCGGCGAGGACTCGCTGGAGGAGCTCAAGGCACGGCGGGCGGAGGCCCAGTCCTCCTCGGTCGACGTCGACGAGACCGACTTCAACGAGAACCTCGAGCTCCCCGGCGCCGACCTCTCCGGCGAGGAGCTGACCGTGCGCGTGCTGCCCAAGCAGGAGGACGAGTTCACCTGCTCGCGCTGCTTCCTGGTCCAGCACCGCAGCCGGCTTGCCGCCACCCGTGGCGACCAGGTGTTCTGCCGGGACTGCGCGGCCTGACGAAGGACCCCCTCGCCCCCCACCGCTCGCAAGCTCACGGTGGGACCCTGCGAGGGGGCCGTTCCAGCACGTCGCCAGGGGCCGGAGCGCGGCATCTCGCACGCAACTGATGGAGGACCCCGATGAGCCAGCAGCCACGTGACGTCCCGCCGACGCGCCCCGTGGGCGGGGGAGGGGAGCCGGTCGAGGGCGAGGTCGTGGGGGGCGAGTCCGGGCTGGGGTCGGCCGCCCGCGCCCTCGCCGACGCGGTGGCCGGGCTGCTGGGTGGCGACGGCACCGGCAGCAGCAAGCGCACGGCCGGTGCGAAGGCGGCGTCCGGGGTGCTCGCCGACGTCGTCGCCGCGGTCGCGGCAGCCGCCCGCTCGGCCAGCAACCCCTCGGGCGGCGACGCCCGGGGCGGCGGGCGCAGCGACAAGGGCAAGGACAAGGGCTCCGGCCCTGGCGGCATGCTCGGTGACCTGCTGGACGCCGCCGTGCCCCGGCTGCCCATCCGGGACGGCGCTCGGCTGCGGCAGGCCCATCCCGGTGCCAGCGACGCCGAGATCGCCGACGCGCTGGTCGCCCGGGCCGCGCGGCTCACCGGGGGCATCGGTGCCGCGACCGGCGGGCTGGCGGCCGCCCAGTGGTTCGCCCCGCCCTCGCTGGTCGCCGTCCCGCTGGAGCTGGGCGCGCAGACCGTGCTGGTGGCGGCGGTCGAGGTGGTGCTGGTGGGTGAGCTGCACGAGCTGGCCGGACGACGGCCGCCGGGTGACGCCCGCGCCCGGGCCGGCGCCTACCTGACCAGCTGGACCACCCAGCGGGCGGTCGGCACCGGCGGCGGGCGCACCGGCCTGCTGTCCACGCTCAGCGCGGCCGGCAGCGCCGCGTTGCGTCGCCGGATCACCCGCCGGCTGGCCCGCAGCACGACGTCCATGGCGCCGTTGCTGGTGGGCGCCACGCTGGCTGCACGGGGCAACCGCAAGGCCACGGCGGACCTGTCCGACCGGCTGCGCGCCGACCTCGGGCTGGGGCCGGGCCGCACGCCGTCCTGACCGCGCCCGCCCGGTCGCGCCGAGTCCGGGAGGGCGCGGCTAGCCTCGCCGCCGTGTCCGTTCCCCACCCCGGCGACGCCGGCTCCGACGCCCCGGCGCCCGAGTCGGTCGAGGTGCCGGTGCAGCTGTCGGCGCCGGACGCCGTCCTGCCCGCCTACGCCCTGCCCGGCGACGCCGGGGCCGACCTCTGCCTGGCCGAGGACGTCGAGCTGGCCCCGCACCAGCGGGCGCTGGTCGGCACCGGCGTCGCGGTGGCGATCCCCGTGGGGTTCGCCGGCTTCGTGCACCCCCGCTCGGGGCTGGCGCACCGGCTCGGGCTCAGCCTGGTCAACGCGCCGGGCACGATCGACGCCGGCTACCGCGGCGAGATCAAGGTGAACCTGGTGAACCTGGACCCGGAGAGCACGATCGTGCTGCACCGGGGTGACCGGGTCGCCCAGCTGGTCGTGCAGCCGGTCGTCCGGGCGCGCTTCGCGCCGGTCGCCGACCTCCCGGCCAGCGAGCGCGGCACCGGCGGGCACGGATCCACCGGCGGGGCGGCGGCGCTGGCCGACCGTGCCCCCTCATCCCTGGAAGGACGGGCCTGACCATGCCCCTCGGACGCCGGCGCAACCGGATCGACCGCAGCCTCCGCGAGCGGGGGGTGCCTCCCGAGCCGCAGGTGCGGGAGCGCCCGGAGACCGGGACCGCCGGCCCCTGGGACGAGGCCGACGCCCCGCAGGACGGGCTGTCCCGGGTGGACCTGGGTGCGCTCCGGGTGCCCGCCCTGGCCGGGATGGAGCTGCGGGTCGACGTCAACACCCAGCAGCAGGTGGTGGGTGCCAGCCTGCGGTCGGGGGAGTCGCTGCTGCAGCTGTCGGTGTTCGCCGCACCGCGCGCCGGCGGCCTGTGGGACGAGGTCCGCGCCGAGCTCGCCCGCGGTGCCAGCGGTCAGGGCGCGTCCCTGAAGGAGGTCGACGGGCCCTTCGGCAAGGAGCTGGCCGGGTCGGTGGTGGTGATGACGCCCCAGCCGGGGCAGCCGGGCCCGGGCAAGCCGGTGCGCCGGGCCGCCCGGTTCCTCGGCGTCGACGGTCCCCGCTGGTTCCTGCGCGGCATGCTCAGCGGCCCGGCGGCCAGCACCCCGGAGGAGGCGACGGCGCTGGAGGAGGCGTTCCGGTCCGTCGTCGTCGTCCGCGGGACGGCGCCGATGCCCGTGCGCGAGCAGCTGCCGCTCACCCTCCCGCCGCAGGCCGCCGAGCAGGTGGCCCGCCAGCAGGTGGCCCGGCAGCAGGCCGCTGCCCGGCCGGCCGGTCCGGTCCCCGGTGCGGCGGGGCCGGCATGACCCGCACCACCGCCTACGGTTCCGGCCCCGACCAGTTCGTCGAGGTCTCGCTGCCGGCCGGCGACGGTCCGGCCCCGGTGGTCGTCGTGCTGCACGGGGGCTTCTGGCGGGCCCGGTACGGCGTCGAGCTCGCTCGGCCGCTCGCTGCCGACCTGGCTGCCCGCGGCTGGGCGGCCGTGGCCGTGGAGTACCGGCGGGTGGGCGCCGGCGGCGGCTGGCCGACCACCCTGGAGGACGTCGCCGCCGCCCTCGACGCGCTCCCGGACCTGCCGGACGTCGCCCGGCTGGACCTGACCGACGTCACCGTGGTCGGCCACTCCGCCGGCGGGCACCTGGCGGCCTGGGCGGCCGGCCGCGGCCGCCTCCCGGCCGGCGCGCCCGGAGCCGCACCGCGGGTCGCGGTGACCGCAGCCGTGCTCCAGGCCGGCGTGCTGGACCTGGCGGCCGCCGTGGCCGCCGACCTGGGGGCCGGCGCGACCGTCGAGTTCCTCGGCGGCAGTCCGGAGCAGCTGCCCGAGCGCTACGCGGCCGCCGACCCGGTCCGCCTGCTGCCGACCGGCGCGGCGGTGCTCTGCGTGCACGGGGACGCCGACACCACCGTGCCGCCGGAGCAGAGCGAGCGGTACGCGGCCGCCGCCCGGGCCGCCGGTGACCAGGTGGAGACCACCGTCGTCCCGGGCGACCACATGGTCGTCATCGACCCCGCCGGCGAGGCCTGGCGCCGCACGCTCGACTGGCTGGACGCCCGCCGCACGGCCCGCCCGGACCGCACTACCCTGGAACCGTGACCGAGACCAGGGCTGCCTCCGCGACCGGATCGGGCGCGCAGCCCGGCGCCCGCGGCTGGCTGTCCCGCACGCTGCAGAAGCTGACGGCCGACGACCAGACCGTCGATGCCCAGGAGCTGCGGTCCGACGCCGTCTCTGCCGGGTGCGCGCCGGTGAGCGCCTGCCGCAAGGGCGAGGTGGTCACCGTGACCGGTCGGCTGAAGTCGGTGGTCTACACCCCGCGCGAGACCGTGCCCACCCTGGAGGCCGAGCTCTTCGACGGCTCCGGCTCGGTCACCCTGGTCTGGCTGGGGCGCCGCCGGATCCCGGGCATCGAGCCCGGGCGCCGGCTCACCGCCCGCGGTCGCTTCGCCGCCTTCGAGGGCCGACAGGTCATCTACAACCCCTGGTACGAGCTGAGCGCCGGGTGACCTCCGGCGCGGCCGGGCGGCCCGGGGGGAGCCGGCGGTGACCGGCTCGTCGCAGGGCGGGGGTGTGACGTTCGACCGGCACATGGTGCTGGAGCAGCTGGGTGGTTGGCGCGGCATGGTCGACGCCTCGCTGCCCACGATCGCGTTCATCGTGGCCAACGGCATCGGCGGGCTCACCGTCGGGATCTGGGCGGCCGTCGTCAGCGCCGTCCTGGTCTTCCTGCTCCGCCTGATCCGGCGGGAGAGCATCCAGCAGGCGATCAGCGGGCTGTTCGCCGTGGCGGTGGCCGTGTTCATCGCCTCCCGCTCCGGTGAGGCACGGGACTTCTTCGTCCTCGGCATCGTCCGGAACGCCGGCATCGGCGTGGTGCTGCTGGGCTCCCTGGTCGTCCGCCGACCACTCGTCGGCGTGATCGCCGAGTTCCTCGCCCCGAGTCACCTGGGTGCCATGTCCGCGCACCGGCTGCCGTCGCTGCGCGGCCGGTCCAAGGCCGCCCCGGCGGACGCGGAGCCCGTCGCCGGGGTGCGCGGCGAGCCCGACGTCCCGGCCGAGCAGCACTGGCGCGACGACCCGCGCATGCTCAGGGCCTACGGCTGGCTGACCGTGCTGTGGGGCGGGGTGTTCCTGCTCCGCGCCGTCGTCCAGTGGGTGTTCTACCGGCAGGACGAGGTCGAGCTGCTGGGCACCTCATCGGTCGTGCTCGGACTGCCGGTGACCGCCGTGGAGCTGGTGGTGACGCTCTGGGTGGTGTCGCGGCTGCACCGTCACCGGACGCCGGCCTCCGAGGACGACCAGCCCCCTGCCGCCCAGCCCCCGGCCGGCTAGCGGCCCTTCGGGCGGGTCAGCAGTCGGGGCACATCGTCTTCTGCAGCTGCTCCTCGATGTCGCCGTGGGTGACGAACAGCAGCTCGTCGCCGGCCTCCAGCGGCTCGTCGGGGTCCGGGGCGATGACCCGGTCGCCGCGCAGGATGGTGGTGAGCACAGTCTCCCGGGGCAGCGGGACGTCGCGCACCGGCCGGCCCACCCAGGGCGTGTCCTCGGCGAGGGTGATCTCGACCAGGTTCGCCGCGCCCTTGCGGAAGCTCATCAGCCGGACGACGTCGCCCACGGTGACCGCCTCCTCGACCAGCGCGGCGAGCACCCGCGGGGTGGAGACGGCGACGTCGACGCCCCACGCCTCGGTGTAGAGCCACTCGTTGCGCGGGTCCTTGACCCGGGCGACCACCCGGTTGACCGCGAACTCGGTCTTGGCCAGCAGCGAGACGACCAGGTTGGCCTTGTCGTCGCCGGTGGCCGCGATGACCACGTCGCAGGTGGCCAGCTGCGCCTCCTCCAGCGAGGTGACCTCGCAGGCGTCGGCCTGGATCCACTCCGCGCCGGGCACGGACTTGGGCTTGACCCGGGAGCCGTTCTTCTCCAGCAGCATCACGCTGTGCCCGTTGCCGAGCAGCTCGGTGGCGATGGACCGGCCGACCGCGCCGGCGCCCACGATGGCCACGCGCATCAGTGCTGCCCTCCGGAGGGTCCCTGCTCGACGGCCTGGTGGACCCGGCCGGTGAACTCGTCGGTGGTGGCCATGACCAGGTGGTCCCCGGTCTGCAGCACGGTGCCGGTGGTAGGCAGCTGCGCCTCGCCGAACCGGACCAGCCAGGCGATCCGTCCGCCGGCCGCGGCCTCCAGCTCGGCGAGCGGACGGCCGACCCACCCGTCGGTCACGGTGACCCGCATGAGCAGCACCTTGCCGGTGGGCTCCCGCCAGATCTCGGTGACCTTGACCGACAGCAGCTCGCGCAGCAGCCGGCTGACCGTCCACGGCACGGTGGCGACGCTGGGGATGCCCATCCGCTCGTAGACCTCGGCCCGCTTGGAGTCGTAGATGCGGGCCACGACGTGCTCGACGCCGAAGGTCTCCCGGGCGACCCGGGCGCTGATGATGTTGGAGTTGTCCCCGCTGCTGACCGCGGCGAACGCGCCGGCGGAGTCGATGCCGGCGTCCAGCAGGGTCTGCCGGTCGAAGCCGAGGCCGGTCACCTGGCGGCCGGCGAAGTCCGGTCCGAGCCGACGGAACGCCTCGGGGTCCTGGTCGATCACCGCCACGCTGTGGCCGATCGACTCCAGTCGCCGGGCGATGTCCGAGCCGACGCGGCCGCAGCCCATGACGACCACGTGCACCTGATCCCACCCCGTCTGCTGCCCGTCGCCGCCCCTGCGGACCGCGGAGGCGTACAGCGCGCGAACGTACACCCGGTGCGCCCCAGCGGTGGGGAGACCAGGCCGTCCGGTCACCCCGGCGGTGTCCCCGGGCGACCCGTGTGAGGGACGTCGCGGTGTGCTGGCGGTCCGGTGGCTCCGGCGTCCGTACCATCGCGGCCGTGCCATCCCTGTCCGACCTCGGACAACTCCCGAAACGGCTCGTCCTCGGACGGCCGGTGCGCAGCGACCGTGTCGGGGAGTCCCTGCTCCCCAAGCACCTCGCGCTGCCCATCTTCGCCAGCGACCCGCTCTCCTCCGTCGCCTACGCGACGCAGGAGATCCTGATCTTCCTCACGCTGGCCGGGACGTCGTTCCTGTTCCTCACCCCGTGGCTGGCTGCCGTCGTCGTCGTGCTGCTCACCGTGGTCGTGCTGTCCTACCGCCAGGTGGTGCACGCCTACCCCTCGGGCGGTGGCGACTACGAGGTCGCGATGAAGAACCACGGCCAGTTCGCCGGGCTGGTGGTGGCCAGCGCGCTGCTCACCGACTACGTGCTGACGGTCGCGGTGTCGGTGAGCTCCGGCACCGACAACATCATCTCGGCGTTCCCGGCACTCGACGAGCATCGGGTGCTGATCTCCGTGGCCCTGGTGTCCGTGCTCGTGGCGATGAACCTGCGCGGGGTGCGCGAGTCGGGCAAGACGTTCGCCGTCCCGACCTACGCCTTCGTCGCCTGCATCATGGTGATGATCGTCACCGGGCTGCTCCGCGAGCTGGTCCTCGACGACCCGGTGGTCGCGGAGAGCGCGCGCTACGCCATCGAGGCGGAGCCCGGCTACGAGAACGTGACCGGGCTGGCGCTGATCTTCTTCGTGCTGCGGGCCTTCGCCTCCGGCTGCACCGCGCTGACCGGGGTGGAGGCCATCGCCAACGGCGTCCCGGCGTTCCGCCCGCCGAAGAGCAGGAACGCCGCGACCACGCTCGCGCTGATGGGCGGCATCGCCGCCACCATGTTCGCCGGGGTCACCGCGCTGGCGCTGCTGTCCGACGTCAAGTATGTGGAGAACGCCTGCGACCTGGTCGGGTTCGCCGACTGCGACAACCAGCCGCAGCGCACCGTGATCGCCCAGGTGGCGGCGGCGGTCTTCGGGGGCGCGGACTCGCTCGGCTTCTACTTCGTGCAGGCGGCCACGGCCCTGGTCCTGATCCTGGCCGCCAACACCGCCTTCAACGGCTTCCCGCTGCTGGGCTCGGTGCTCGCCCAGGACCGGTACATGCCGCGCCAGCTGCACACCCGCGGGGACAAGCTGGTCTACAGCAACGGCATCCTGCTGCTCGCCGGGTTCGCCATCCTGCTGCTGCTGGTCTTCGACGCCGACTCCACCCAGCTGATCCAGATGTACATCGTCGGGGTGTTCACCAGCTTCTCGATCGGCCAGTGGGGCATGGTCCGGCACTGGAACCGGGAACTGCGCGGCGCCGCCGACCCGTCGGCGCGGGGCCGCATGCAGCGGTCCCGGGTGATCAACGCGATCGGTGGGTCGCTGACCACCGTCGTCCTGGTGATCGTGGTGATCACCAAGTTCGCCGGTGGCGCCTGGATCGTCATCGCCGCGATGCCGGTGATCTTCCTGCTGATGCGCTCGATCAACCGGCACTACTCCAACGTCGCCCAGCAGCTGGTGCCCGACAGCGACGTGCGGATGAAGCCCAGCAAGGTGCACGCGGTCGTGCTGGTCTCCAAGGTGCACAAGCCGACCCTGCGGGCCCTGGCCTTCGCCCGGGCCACCCGGCCGGACGTGCTGACCGCGCTCACCGTGAACGTGGACGACGCCGAGACCCGGGCGCTGCAGACGGACTGGGAGCGCTACGACATCCCGGTGCCGCTGACCGTGGTCGACTCGCCCTATCGGGAGATCACCCGGCCGGTGGTCGACTTCGTCCGGGACATCCGCCGGTCCAGCCCGCGCGAACTGGTCGTGGTCTTCGTGCCGCAGTACGTGGTCGGGCACTGGTGGGAGAACCTGCTGCACAACCAGAGCGCGCTGCGGCTGCGCACCCGCCTGCAGTTCCTGCCCGGCGTGATGATCACCAGCGTTCCGTGGCAGCTGGAGAGCTCGCTGGACCGCGACCCCCCGAACGGCTCGGGCCCCGCCCCCGGCGACCTGCGCCGCGGGCTGACCGACGAGGCCGAGCAGACCCCCTATGGCTGAGGACCCCGCTGCCCGCCGCGCCTCGCAGGCTCGGCGCGGGCCCCTGCAGCGGGGCCGACAGCGTCAGGCGCCGGACTCGACCGGAGGTTGGGTGGGTCGCCGGTTCGAGGTGACCGTGGGGCCGGTCGCGCACGGCGGGCACTGCGTGGCACGGCACGAGGGCCGGGTGGTCTTCGTGCGGCACACGCTGCCCGGCGAGCGCGTCGTGGTGGAGGTGACCGAGGACCGGCACAAGGGCTTCTGCCGGGCCGACGCCGTCGAGGTGGTCGAGGCCGCCCCCGACCGGGTCGAGCGGCCCTGCCCGTACAGCGGCCCCGGCCGGTGCGGTGGCTGCGACTGGCAGCACGTCAGCCACGAGGGGCAGCTGCGGCTCAAGGGCGACGTCGTCCGCGAGCAGCTGTCCCGGCTGGCCGGCCTCGACGTCCCGGTGGCGGTCGAGGCGCTGCCCGGTGGGCCGCTGCGCTGGCGTTCCCGGGCGCGCTTCGCCGTCGACCGGGAGGGCACGCCCGGGCTGCGGCGGCACCGCTCGCACGACGTCGTGCCGCTCGAGGACTGCCCGATCACGGTGGCGCCGGCAGCGCAGGCGGTGCTCGGCTCCACCTGGCGCGGCTCGGGTGCGGTCGACGTCGCGATCGACTCGGCCGGCGTGGTGACCACCACCCGGCTGGACCGCCGCGGTGGCGTCCAGCAGACCCAGGTGCTGCGCCCGGGCGCCGACGTGCCCGAGGAGCCCGCCGGCCGGGCCCAGCGCTCGGCCGGCGGCCGGGACTGGGAGGTCGAGGGCACCGGCTTCTGGCAGGTGCACCCGGCCGCGGCCGACGCGCTGGTGTCCGCGGTCGCCGCGTTCGCCGCCGTGACGCCGGGGGAGACCGTGCTCGACCTGTACGCCGGGGCGGGCCTGTTCGGCGGGGCGCTGGCTCCCGGGGTGGGCGCCGACGGCCGGGTGGTCTGCGTGGAGTTCGACGCCGCGGCCTGCGCCGCCGCGGACGCCAACCTGGCCGACCTGCCGCAGGCCGAGGTGTGGCAGGGCGAGGTCGACGCCCCCGGGCTCACCGAGCTGCTCGGTGACCTCGGCCGCCCGGACGTCGTCGTCCTGGACCCGCCACGGGCCGGAGCCGGCCCTGAGGTGAGCCGGGTGATCGCCGGTGCCGGACCGCGCGCGGTGGTCTACGTGGCCTGCGATCCGGCGTCGCTGGCCCGGGACGTCGCCGCGTTCGCCGGCGCCGGCTACCGGCTGGAGTCGCTGCGGGCGTTCGACTGCTTTCCGATGACCGCCCACGTGGAGTGCGTCGCCTTGCTGGTCAGGGACGCGTAGTCCGCACCGACCTGCGTGTATGCGTCCATGCCTGTGCGAGACGTCGACTCCTCGGCGTGACTGACGCCTGGGTCCGCGCCGGCCTGGCTCCGCCGGAGGAACTCAACCGGGTCGTCCCTCGGTAGAGGGGGATGGGTGTAGTGCGTCGTGCCACGGGCCGAACTCCTGTGACATGTCCTGGGAAGAGCTGCTGGCTGCCGTGCCGGCTGGTGTACCGACGGTCGTAGTCACCGCCCTGATCACCGCTGTCGTCACCCTCGCGGTGGCCAGCGACAAGTCGCGCGCTGAGACCAACACGTCCATCACGGGGCAACGCCTGCCGCAGGCGCACGCCGTCGTCACGGCCTACCGGGCTTACGCCGACGCAGTGAACGGCGGCGGCTCCGGAGCAGCCACTGCGGAACTCGCCACGGCTGCGGCGGACGCACTCGAAGTCGCGTGCCTG
>Ga0210040_10004377_pt1 | contig 18506 bp, 17 predicted proteins | sample CryGeyCG12114_NA_FD_185462 | JGI IMG/M metagenome (GOLD analysis project Ga0210040, IMG submission 185462) | Groundwater microbial communities from aquifer - Crystal Geyser CG19_WC_8/21/14_NA (SPAdes) (version 2) | ecosystem: Environmental > Aquatic > Deep subsurface > Groundwater | place: USA...
CGCGGTCGATGGCTGGACGCTGGACAATCAGCTGGAGATCGCGATGGAGGCGCTGCGCTGCCCGCCATCGGATTCCTCGGTCGAGAGCCTGTCGGGCGGCGAGAAGCGCCGCGTGGCGCTGACCCGCCTGCTGATCCAGAAGCCATCGATCCTGCTGCTGGACGAACCGACCAACCATCTGGACGCCGAAAGCGTGCAATGGCTGGAACACCACCTGAAGGAATATGCCGGCGCGGTGCTGATGATCACCCACGATCGCTACTTCCTCGACAATGTGGTCGGCTGGATCCTGGAGCTCGATCGCGGCAAGTACTTCCCCTACGAAGGGAACTACTCCACGTACCTGGAGAAGAAGGCCCAGCGCATGGCGCAGGAGGAGCGCGAGGAAAGCGGCCGCGCCAAGACCCTGCGCGAGGAGCTGGAGTGGATCCGCCAGACCCCCGCCGCGCGCCAGACCAAGAGCAAAGCGCGTATCCGCAAGTTCGAGGCGCTGCAGGATGCCCAGAACACCCGCAAGCCGGGCAAGGCGCAGATCGTGATCCAGGTGCCCGAGCGGCTCGGCGGCAAGGTGATCGAGGCCAAGGGCCTCACCAAGGCCTTCGGCGACAAGCTGTTGTTCGAGGATCTTTCCTTCATGCTGCCGCCGGGCGGCATCGTCGGCGTGATCGGCCCCAACGGTGCGGGCAAGTCGACGCTGTTCAAGCTGATCACCGGGCAGGAACAGCCGGACGATGGCACGATCGAGATCGGCTCCACCGTGCATCTGGGCTTTGTCGACCAGAGCCGCGACCATCTCGATCCCAAGAAGAACGTATGGGAGGAAATCTCCGACGGGCTCGATTACATGACCGTCAACAAGCACGAGACCTCGACCCGGGCCTATGTGGGCGCGTTCAACTTCAAGGGCGCGGACCAGCAGAAGAATGTCGGCAAGCTGTCGGGCGGTGAGCGCAACCGCGTGCATATGGCCAAGATGCTGAAGAACGGCGGCAACGTGCTGCTGCTGGACGAACCGACCAACGACCTCGACGTGGAAACGCTGGGCGCGCTGGAGGATGCGATCGAGAACTTCGCCGGTTGCGCCGTGGTCATCAGCCACGATCGCTTCTTCCTGGATCGTCTCGCCACGCACATCCTGGCCTTCGAAGGCAACAGCCATGTGGAATGGTTCGAAGGCAATTTCGCTGCGTATGAGGAAGACAAGCGACGGCGCCTGGGCGATGCCGCCGACCGGCCGACCAAGCTCGCCTACAAGAAGCTGACGCGCTGATCGGGGAAGCCGCGCGCCCTGTGCGAAAGTTCCGGGCGCACATTAACGTTAAGGTAGGGACTGCGTTCACTGAACGGACAGCCCGAATCACGTATCAGCATCTTATTGGCCGCAGCCACTCCTGCGGTGCCCTAGATTGCTGGAGCATGGTGATGCGGGTTTTGGATTTCTTGAAGATGGCCAGCGGAATGGCTCTGGCAGCAGCCATGCTGGCAGGGCCGGTCGGGGCAAGCGCACAGGATCGCGGCGGACGCGGAGAGCGGCCGCAGCAGCGCATGGAGCGCTCGGTAGAGCGGGGCGGCGGGCCGGCGCGGATGCGGCAGGATCGCGCCGTGCAACAGGTCGACCGGCGCAGCGAACAGCGGCCGCAGCAAGCTGCTCGCCCGGCACGTCAGGCGCGACAGATCGATCGTCGCAGCGAACAGCGGGCCGCCCGTGTCGAGCAACGCGGCGATCGCGCCGCGCGGCAGGCATGGCAGCAGGGCCGCCCTGCCCAGGCGCGGCAGATCGATCGCCGTAGCGAGCAGCGCGCTCGCCAGATCGAGCAGCGCGGCGACGTTCGCGCGGGCCGGGTGGCACAGCGCGATATTCGTGGTGCCGACCGCAATCGCTACGACAACAATCGCGGCGGCGTGGTTCGGAACAATTACGACAATCGCGGCGGGCGCAGCTGGGATCGTGGCTGGCGCAACGACAACCGCTACAACTGGCAGAGCTACCGCTCGTCCAATCGCAACCTGTACCGGGCGACGCGCTACTACTCGCCTTATAATAACTGGTCCTATCGCCGGTTGAACGTCGGCTTCCGGCTGGACAGCCTGTTCTTCGGCAGCCGGTACTGGATCAACGATCCGGTGAGCTACCGCCTGCCGGCCGCTTACGGCCAGTACCGGTGGGTCCGCTATTATGACGACGTGCTGCTGGTGGATATTTACACCGGGCAGGTCGTGGACGCGATTTACGACTTCTACTGGTAACCGGCTTCTGCCGGTGCGAGTGGCCCGGCAGGGCGGAGCCTCCGGTCGGAAACGGCCGGGGGCTTTGCCGCGTCTGCCTCTTGCCAAGGCCGGTCACCGCTGGAACAGAATGGCGCATGAGCACCGATCCCGACCACTTCATCGACGAAGACCTGCACCCTGACAAGAACCGCCTGCGGCGGCTGGGTCGCAAGGTGCGCGAGCGGCTGGAGGCCAACCCCGCGGTCTATACCTTGCCCGCCGACAAGGCGGAGTTATGGGCGGTGGGCGACTTCTTCTCGGCCGAGGAATGCGGGCGGCTGATGACGATGATCGACGCCACCGCCCGCCCCAGCGCCGCGTTCGATGTCGCTTACGAAACCGGATACCGGACCAGCTATTCAGGCGATCTCGACCCGCACGACCCGTTCGTGAAGCGCCTCCAGCGCCGGCTGGACGACCTTCTGGGCATCGAGCCGGAATATGGCGAGACGATCCAGGGCCAGCGTTATCTGGTGGGGCAGCAGTTCCAACCGCATACCGACTGGTTCCCGTCCAACACCCCCTATTGGGAAACGGAAAGGGCGCGCGGCGGGCAGCGGGCGATCACGGCCATGGCGTTCCTGAACCCGGTGGAAGGCGGCGGCACGACCGACTTCCCGCGGCTGGGCCTGTCAGTCCAGCCGACGCCGGGCGCGCTGCTGATCTGGAACAATGCCACGCCGGAGGGGACCCCCAACCCCTGGACGATCCATGCCGGCACGCCGGTGACTGCCGGGGTGAAGTACGTCATCACGAAGTGGTATCGCTGCCGCCGCTGGTATTGAGCGCGTCGCCGATCAGCGCCCGTGTGCCGGTGATGCCGTAGAGCGCGATGAAGCTGCCCATGCGCGGCCCCTGAGGGGAGCCGAGCAGCGTTTCGTACAGTGCCTTGAACCAGTCGCGCAGGGATTCGAAGCCGAACTGCGGCTGCTTGCCGATCTCGTAGACCATGGCCTGCAACGCCTCCGCCCCAGCGTCAGGCGCGGCGGCGGCGAGTTGGCGGTCGAGTTCGGCCAAGGCCGCCGCCTCGTGTGGCGCGGGCGCGCGGCGGTGCAGCGTCGGCGCGACGAAGTCGCGATTGTAGGCGAGCGCAGCATCGACCAGCACAGCGAGTTGCGGGTGACGCGCGGGGTCCGGCTCGGCAATGTAATTGCCCAGGTATGACCACACCTGCGCGGCAGTCGCCTGCGCGCCGAGCACGCCGACCAGGTTGAGCAGCAGGCCATAGGTCACGGGCAACGTATCGCCCTCCCCCTCTGTCGCGCCATTCGCGCGCAGCAGGTGCCATGCCGGATTGCCCAGCTGCTGTTCCAGCGGCTGTTCGGGGATCCTGGCCCGGAACTGCCAATATTCGTCCACCGCCCGCGGGATCACGCCCGCGTGCAGGCTCTTGGCGCTCTTGGGATTGGGGAAGATGTAGAAGCCGAGGCTCTCCGGGCTGCCATAGGTCAGCCATTCCTCGATCGTCAGGCCATTGCCCTTGGACTTGGAGATCTTCTCCCCCTTCTCGTCCAGGAACAGCTCATAGATCATCCCCTCGGGCCGGCGACCGCCGAGCACCTGGGCGATCTTGCCCGATTGCGTGCCGCTGTCGGTCAGATCCTTGCCGTACATCTCGTAATCGACGCCCAGCGCGACCCAGCGCAGCGCCCAGTCGACCTTCCATTGCAGCTTCGCCCGGCCGCCCAGGACCGACTGTTCGACCATGCGCCCCTCATCCTCGAAGCGGACGATCCCGGCATCTGCGTCGACCACCTCCACCGGAACCTGCAGCACCTGACCGCTGGAAAAGCTGATCGGCAGGACGGGCGAGTAGGTCCGCCGCCGCTCCTCCCGCAAGGTGGGCAGCATCACCTCCATGATCGCGCCGTAATGGCGCAGCACGTTCTTCAGCGCATCGTCGAAGGCGCCCGAATTGTACCGGTCGGAGGCGGAGACGAATTCGTACTGGAAGCCGAAGCGGTCAAGGAAATCGCGCAGCATGGCGTTGTTGTGGTGCGCGAAGCTCTCATGCGTGCCGAACGGATCGGGGATACGGCTGAGCGGCCGGCCGAGATTGGCAGCGAGCAGCTCGCCATTCGGCACGTTGTCGGGCACCTTGCGCAGGCCGTCCATGTCGTCGCTGAAGGCGACCAGCCGCGTGGGCGCGGGCCTGCCGTCGGTGCTGGCGACAAGCTCATAGGCGCGACGGACCAGCGTGGTTCGCAGCACCTCCTGAAACGTGCCGATATGCGGCAGGCCGCTGGGTCCGTAGCCAGTCTCGAACAGCACCGGCTGACCATCCGGCCGCCCGTTCGGGTAGCGCTTGACGATCTTCATCGCCTCCTGGAACGGCCAGGCCTTGGAGCTGCGCGCAGCGGCGATCAGTGCTTCGTCAAACATGCCGCGCCTTTCGCGGATGGCGCCGCCGGGCGCAAGGCTTGCCAAGGTTTACACCGATGCGCCGGTTTGTGCAGCCGGCAACAAGCGGTTTGTAGCGGAACTGCGCGGAAATGCCACAAAGCGCGTGTGAACTTCCGCCTTCCGCCCTGTTGTGCCCGGCAAACGGGCTGCCGGTGGAGGTCGCGGATGAGATTGGTGCGGGTAGATGCATGGCGCCGATGCAGTGCCATGAAAGCCGGCATGTAGGAAAGGCGTGCCTGCCGCCGGGCGGCAAGGAAAGGAACCACTCGCCCGCCCGCCCGTAAGGCTGCAGATGCGGCTCGCCGGTGCCGCGCCGCCGTCCTGCCTCCTGCCCGCATCGCGGTGCTCCCATGCGAGGCGCCGGAAACGCGAGGAGGTCGACGACAGCCGTGAATTACATCGCATTGCTGCAACGGCGCCTGCGGGAAATGGTCGCCGGCTTCATCGACCTGCTGCCCAACCTTGCCATCGCCATCGTCATCCTGGTGCTCACGTGGTTCCTGGCGCGCTTCGCCGTGAACATCGCCGACCGGGTGACCGCACACACCAAGATGCGAGAAAGCCTGAAGCAGCTGGTGGAGACACTGGTGCGGCTGGCCATCTGGGTGGTGGGGATCATGAGCGCCGCAACGGTGGTGATGCCGGGGCTGACGCCCGGCAGCCTGTTCGCGGGCCTCGGCATCGGGGCGGTGGCGATCGGCTTCGCGTTCCAGGACATCTTCGAGAACTTCCTGGCCGGCGTGCTGATCATGCTGCGCGAGAAGATGCACATCAACGACATCATCGAGGTGGAAGGCATTCGCGGGCGGGTGGAGCGCATCAACCTGCGCGAAACCTACATCCGCCAGCTGACGGGCGAGCTGACCATGCTGCCCAATTCGATGCTGTTCAAGAACCCGGTCCAGATCCTGACCGACCTGACCCATCGGCGCGACGAGATCGTGGTGGGGGTTGCCTACGACACGGACCTGGCACAGGCGATGGCGGTGATCCGCAGCGCCTTTGCCGGGCTGGAGCATGTCGCGACCGACAAGCCGATCGGCATCTATGCGCGCGAGTTCAACGCCAGTTCGATCGACTTCCTGGTGCAATGGTGGACCGAGGCCCAGCCGCGCGACATGCGCGAAACGCGCACGGAGGTGCTGCTGGCGATCAAGGCAAAGCTGGACGAGGCCGGGATCGAGATCCCGTTCCCCTATCTGACCCATACCTTCAAGGAGCCGCTGCAGCTGGCCCGAGAGGTGAAGCCGTAGAGTTAGCGCGCCAGTGCGCTGGCGAGACGATTGCGGATGGTGACAAGGGCGCTGCGCAGGTCGGGCTCTTCGGCGACCAGCGGGATCTCGGCAGCTTCCAGAACGGGTGCCGGCGGAACGGAGCCGTCCTTCTCGATCGCCTGGCGCGCGCCTTTCAGCGTGTAGCCTTCGCGATTGATCAGTGCGTCAATGCGGGCGAGCAGCGCAACATCCTGGGTCCGATAATAGCGCCGCCCGCCGCTGCGCTTCAGCGGCCGAAGCATCGGGAATTGCTGTTCCCAGTACCGCAGCACGTGCTGGCGCACGCCAAGCGCGGCCGCCACTTCGCCGATCGTGCGCAGCGCGCCCGAATCCTTGTTGTCAGTCGCGGGCGAAATGGCCGGCCCCTCAGGCAGAGTCGCCGATCCGATCCTTGAGCTTCTGGCTGGCGCGGAAGGTCATCACGCGGCGCGGCGTGATCGGCACCTCGATGCCGGTCTTGGGATTGCGCCCGACCCGTTCGCGTTTGTCGCGCAACACAAAGCTGCCGAAGCCGGAGATCTTGACGTTCTGGCCGTCTGACATGGCTTCGCACATCTTGGTGAGAATGGATTCCACCAGCGCAAGGCTTTCCGCCCGCGAGAAGCCGAGCTTCCGGTTGATGGTCTCCGCCAGATCTGCACGCGTCAATGTACCGACAGACCGCATCATGTGCATGAGTACCCCCTCTTGCGGTGAATGCGGCGACCCCATAGCTTCAATGCCGCAATTGACGGCGAGTCGCAACATCAACTCGGCGCATTTTTGTTGCAGTTGCTCACATTGGGACACCCCCGACTGGAGCAGGTCACATCTGAAGCAGGCTGGCGCCCCAGGTGAAGCCGCCGCCCATCGCCTCCAGCATCACCAGGTCGCCCGGCTTGATACGCCCATCGGCCCGTGCAACGGCGAAGGCCAGCGGCACGGATGCGGCGGAGGTATTGGCGTGGCGGTCGACCGTGACCACGAAACGGTCCTGCGGCAGCCCGAGCTTGCGAGCGGTCGCCTCCAGAATGCGGAAATTCGCCTGGTGCGGCACGACCCAGTCGATCGCTTCGGCAGGACGGCCGGCCATCTCCAGTACCTCGGTCAGCACCTCGGCCAAGTTCACCACCGCGTGGCGAAACACCTCGCGGCCCTTCATGCGCAGCTTGCCGATCGTGCCGGTGGTGGAGACCCCGCCATCGACATAGAGCAGGTCGCGATGCTGGCCATCGGCATAGAGCTTGGTCGCCAGGATGCCGGGCCCGTCCGCCGGCACCTCTTGGCCCTGCAGCACGAAGGCGCCGGCGCCGTCGCCGAACAGGACACAGGTGGCGCGATCCTCCCAGTCGAGGATGCGGCTGAAGGTCTCCGCCCCGATCACCAGCGCGGTCTTCGCCATGCCGGTGCGGATCATCGAATCCGCCGTGCCGAGCGCATACAGGAAGCCGGAGCATACCGCCGCCAGGTCGAAGGCGGCGCCACCACAGCCCAGCGCATGCTGCACCTGGGTGGCGGTGGCGGGAAAGGTGCTGTCGGGCGTGGCCGTGGCGAGCACGATCAGGTCGATTTCGGCGGCATCGATCCCGGCATCGGCGAGCGCGGCGCGGGCGGCGGCGGTGGCAAGCGTGCCGGTGGTCTCGCCCTCCCCCGCGATGTAGCGCTGGGTGATGCCGGTACGTTCGCGGATCCACTGGTCGCTGGTGTCGAGTTGCTGGGCAAGCTCGTCATTGGACACGACGCGGCGAGGCAGCGCCGTCCCGACCCCGCGGAAGACCGACCGGATCACTTCGCCGCCCCACTATCCGTCTGCGCCGCGACTGCCGCGGACGTTTGCGGTGCGGCCAATGAGGCCGGTCGGCCGCGCAGGCGATCGGTGCCCAGCTCCGCCAGATCCGCAGCAATACGCTTTGTCAGATCGTCTTCCAGCAAGCGGGCCGTAACCGCGACCGCATTGGCGACGCCTGCGGCCGTGGCGCTGCCGTGGGACTTCACCACCACGCCGTTGAGGCCCAGGAACACCGCACCATTGTGATTGTTGGGATCGAGGTGATGGCGCAGCAGCTCCGTCGCGGGACGCGAGATCAGGAAGCCGATCTTGGACCGGGTGGAGGAGCGGAACGCATCCTTCAGCAGGTCGGTCACGAAACGGGCCGCGCCCTCGATCGCCTTGAGTGCAATATTGCCCGAAAATCCATCCGTCACCACGACATCGACATCGCCGCGGTTGATGTTGTTCGCCTCGACGAAACCTTCGAAGTCGAGCGCCAGGCCATGTGCCTCCCGCAACGTCTGCGCCGCAATCTGGAGGTCGCCGGTGCCCTTGGTCTCTTCCGTGCCGATATTCAGCAGGCCGACCCGCGGGCGGGCCCGGCCGGTGACGATGCGGGAATAGGCCGCGCCCATGATGGCGAACTGGACGAGGTTCTGTGCGTCGCACTCGGTATTGGCGCCGAGGTCGAGCATGATCACGTCATTGTCGCCCAGCGAGGGCATCAGGGCGGCCAGCGCCGGGCGATCGATGCCGGGAATGGTGCGCAAGGCAACCTTGCTCATCGCCATCATCGCGCCGGTATTGCCGGCAGAGACGGCGGCGCCGGCATCGCCGCGCTTCACCGCCTCGATCGCAAGACCCAGGGACGTACGCTTGGCCCGCCGCAGTGCCTGGGTCGGCTTCTCGTCTCCGGCCACGACATCGTCGCTGTGCAGGATTTCGGACGCACCCCGCAGGCCGGGATGGTCGTCCAGCGCCGCCTCGATCTGCTTCTGGTCGCCGACCAGCAGGAACTTGAACGCCTCGTGCCGTCGCCGGGCGAGCGCCGCGCCGGAAACCATCACGCGCACGCCCTCGTCCCCGCCCATCGCGTCAATGGCGATCCGGGGCAGGCTCACGCGCGGAAACTCCCGTCCACCCGGTGCTTAGGAAGCAGCGGCGACGATCTCGCGTCCATTATAGTGGCCGCAGGCGGTGCACAGATGGTGCGGGCGCTTCAGCTCGCCACAATTCGTGCACTCGCTGAACGCCTCGACCTTCAGCGAATCGTGCGAACGGCGATTCCCGCGGCGATGCGGGGAGGTTTTCCTTTTGGGGACGGCCATTGCGGCACCTGTTCCTTGATAAGCTTAGATAATGTTGCAGCCGCCCTAGGACGCTGCCAATCCCCGCGCAAGCACGGAAGAAGATCGGCACACCCCTGCGGCGAAGGCGCGCGCTATAGCGAGTTCGCGGCGCGACGCAAGGGCGTGGGTGCGGGAGCCTTCAGCCCGCCAGCGCCGCATTGCCCACGAAAGGATTGCTCGCCCGCTCCTTGGCAAAGGTGCTGACCGGACCATGCCCCGGCACGAAGGTCAGGTCGCCCAGCGGCCACAGCTTGGTGACGATCGCGTCCACCAGCGTCTGGTGGTCGCCGAGCGGGAAATCGGTTCGGCCGATGGAGCCGGCGAACAGCACGTCGCCGACAAAGGCGAAGCGCGTGGGGCGGTGGACGAACACCACATGGCCCGGCGTATGACCGGGGCAGTGCAGCACATCCATCGTGATCTCCCCGAAGCTGACGGTGTCGCCCTCCTCCAGCCAGCGGTCGGGCTCGAACACCCGGCCGGGCGTGCCGAAGCGCTGGCCATCCTCGTCCAGTCGGGCGATCCAGAAGCGGTCCTCTTCCTGCGGCCCTTCGATAGGCACGGCGATCTCCTTCGCCAGTTCCCCGGCAAGGCCGCAATGGTCGATATGGCCGTGAGTCAGCAGGATCTTCTCGACCGTGACGCCGGCGCGGCGCACCGCGTCCTTCACCTTGTCGAGGTCGCCGCCCGGATCGATCAGGGCACCGCGCATGGTCTTCGTGCACCAGGCAAGCGAGCAGTTCTGCTGCAGCGGGGTGACGGGGATGATGGCGGCGCGCAGCGGCGGTGCAGGCTTGTCTTCGGTCATGCCCGCTACGTGCGCGGGCGCGACGGCAATTGCAATCGGGCCCTCCGGAATCAGACCCGTCCGCTCTTCCACACGACCCGGCCGATCACGTCGACCTCGCTCTGGGCGACCTCGATCGGCTCGTAGGCCGGATTGGCGCTGATCAGCAGCACACGGCCAGGCTTGCCCACCTGCAGGCGCTTCACGTTCAGCACCTCCCCAAGGCGCAGCACATGGATGCCCTCCCGGAACGGACGTGGCGTGCGATCCACCAGGATCTCGTCGCCATCCTTCAGCAACGGATCCATGCTGTCGCCCGACACGCGGATGAACGACAGCTGCGCCGCGTCCAGGCCCTGCTCGCGCAGCCAGCGGCGGGAGAACATCATGGTGTCGAAGGAAGTTTCCTGCGCTCCAACCGACCCGGGGCCGGCGGAGGCTTCGATGGCCAGCCGATCCAGTTCGACCCACTGCCCAGTGTCTTCCGCGAAGGGCACGCTAGTCGCCGGCGGATCGTAGGATTTATACTCCGGCGCTCCCAGCTCCGACTCGGCCACGCTGAAGAACTGCGCCAGCCGGCGGCGATCGTCTTCCTCCAGCTTACGCGGGCTGCCCTTGTTGATATATTGCTGAAGATAGGTCGCATTTCGGCCGAGCATGCGCGACAGCGCCGCCAGGCTGGTGCCCTTCTCCCGGGCCAGTTCGGCCAGTTTTTCCCGCGCTTCCATGGTTTTTTCCTGTGTTCCTATGATGTCTCACATAGAGGATGTATTTTTCCTAGACAAGTAGGATTTTTCCAGCGATAGGATGGCTCAGGCGATTCGCCTACCGAGTCAGTCCTTCCAAGCAGGGGGCATCATGTTGTTGGGACAGATTGAAGTATTCCTGGATCAAACAGGCATGGCGGCAACGAAGTTCGGCCGGCTCGCCACCCATGATCCGCGGTTCGTGCTTGATCTTCGCATGGGCCGTACGCCGCGACTTCGAACAGCGAAGCGCGTAGAACATTTCATGAACGCATATAGTCGCACAAGCGCTTTCTGACAGTCACACGCATTACACAGACGGGGGTCTCTAATGTTTTCCGAAGCCATCACTCAGCCGAATTTCCGCCGCTCCGCCGCATTCAAGGGTGCCGAGTTCAAGGCCGCCCCACGCAAGCGCCTGACCCCGGCCGACCGTCTGCGCGACGCGCTGATGCAACTCGCCGGCGGGCACGGCACGATCACTGCCCACGCCGAACGCAACTGGGCGAGCATCACCTTTGCCGGCACGCGTCACCAGGTGACCGTGCTGTTCGACGGCGAGGATGCCGTCGAGGCCGGCGAAAGCTTCATCGCCTTCCTGCCGGAGCATGACTTCGCGATCCCCGGTCAGCTGGTGGCGGATGCCGCGGTGGTCGAAGTCGATCACCGGCTGGCGCCTGCGCCGCTCATGGTGGTGCAGGTCGAAGTGCTGCTGCTAGAGGAGAGCTGAGCCGGACGGACCAGTCCGTCCGATTACAGGCGCCAGTCCCAGCCCAGCGGATCGCCGTCCATCACCTCCACGCCTTGCCCGGCGAGTTCGTCGCGCAAGGCGTCGGAAGCGGCGAAGTCCTTCTCCTCCCGCGCCTGCCTGCGTCTATCGAGCATGTCGGCGATTTCGGCATCGGAGACGATCGCCGCGGCCGGACGCAGGCGGAGCGCTGAGCGGGTGAGATGGGCCAGGTCGAGGCCGAGCACCTGGTCCATCGTCGCAGCGGCAGCGAGTTTCAGGGCCGGGTCCACCTTCCTGGCCGCCAGCGCCTCCTCCAGCGCCGTCAGTGCGACGGCGGTGTTCAGGTCATCGGCGATCGCGGCGTCAAACCGATCCAGCAGCGGCTGCAGCTTGCCCCATTGCCGTGCCTGCGCCTGTTCCAGCGTCGATGCTTCCCACGAGGCGTCAGGCGCGCGTTCACGGGCGGCGGCGACCGCCAGCACCAGCCGCTTCAGGCGGGTCAGCGCGGCGCCGAGCCCGTCCCAGCTGAACTCCAGCTCGCTGCGGTAATGGGCCTGCAGGCACAGCAGGCGATAGGCGAGCGGGTGATAGCCGCGGTCGATCAGCAGCTGCAGGCGCAGGAACTCGCCCCTGCTCTTGCTCATCTTCCCGGATCGTTCGACCAGAAAGTTGTTGTGCAGCCACATGCGTGCGCCGGAATTGGTGGCCTCCGCCAGTGAGCCGCAGCCGCAGAAGGCCTGGTTTTGCGCGATCTCGTTCGGGTGGTGGATCTCGCGATGATCGATGCCGCCGGTGTGGATGTCGAACGGGAAGCCGAGCAGCTTGCCGCTCATCACGCTGCATTCCAGATGCCAGCCCGGCGCCCCGCGGCCCCATTCGCTGTCCCATTCCATTTGCCGGCTCTCGCCCGAAGGCGTTGTGCGCCAGATGGCGAAGTCGGCCGCGTTGCGCTTGCCGGCGACCGCCTCGATCCGCCCCTCCCCTTCATCCGTCTGCGCGCGGGCGAGGCGGCCGTAATCGGCGACGCTCGCCGTGTCGAAATAGAGGCCGCTCTCCAGCAGGTAGCAATGCCGTTCGGCGATGCTGGCGGCGAAGGCGATCATGTCGTCGATATAGTCGGTGGCGATCGACCAATGCGCAGGCTGGCGGATGTTCAGCGCCTTGATGTCGGCCCAATACGCTTCGGTGTAATGGCGCGCGATATCCCAGATGGATTGGGCGCGGCTCGCGGCCATCCGCTCCATCTTGTCTTCGCCCGCATCGGCATCGTCGGTCAGATGGCCGACGTCGGTGATGTTGATGACATGGGTCAGCTTGTAGCCGCGCCACGTCAGCGCCCGGCCGAGCAAATCGGCGAAGACATAGGCGCGCATGTTGCCGATATGCGGGTAATTGTAGACCGTCGGCCCGCAGCTATAGACCCGTGCCTCTCCCGCATGGATCGGCTGGAAAGGTTCGAGCTGGCGGGTCAGCGAGTTGAACAGGGTCAGGTCGGTCATGGCGCGGGCGTTCGCGCGATAGCCGATGCACGTCAAGCCGGCGCTGGTGCGATCAATCGACGTCGAACAGGTCGGCCAGCTGCTCGATGATCGCGCCGCCCAGTTGCTCCACATCCATGATGGTCACCGCGCGCTTGTAGTAACGGGTCACGTCGTGGCCGATGCCGATGGCCACCAGCTGCACCGGCGATTGCCGCTCGATCCAGTCGATCACCTTGCGCAGGTGTGTTTCCAGATAGCCGGCATTGTTGACGCTGAGCGTGCTGTCATCCACCGGGGCGCCGTCCGAGATCACCATCAGGATGCGGCGATCCTCCGCCCGCGCCAGCAACCGGCTGTGCGCCCATAGCAGCGCCTCCCCGTCGATATTCTCCTTCAGCAGCCCTTCGCGCATCATCAGGCCGAGATTCTTGCGCGCCCGGCGCATCGGCTCGTCCGCCTTCTTGTAGATGATGTGGCGCAGATCGTTGAGTCGCCCCGGCTGGGCCGGCTTGCCGCCGGCGAGCCACTTCTCGCGCGATTGGCCGCCCTTCCAGGCGCGGGTGGTGAAGCCGAGAATCTCCACCTTCACGCCGCACCGTTCCAGCGTGCGCGCCATGATGTCGGCGCTGATCGCCGCGATGGAGATGGGTCGCCCGCGCATGGAGCCGGAATTGTCGATCAGCAGCGTGACGACCGTGTCCTTGAACTCCTGGTCCTGCTCCACCTTGTAGCTGAGCGACTGGCCGGGGCTGACGATCACGCGGGCGAGGCGCGCTGCATCGAGCAGCCCCTCCTCCTGGTCGAAATCCCAGCTGCGGTTCTGCTGCGCCATCAGCCGCCGCTGCAGCCTGTTGGCCAACCGCGTGACGATCCCGGCGAGGCCGGTCAGCTGGCTGTCCAGATAGGCGCGCAGGCGGTCGAGCTCCTCCTGATCGCACAGCTCCCGCGCTTCGACGATCTCGTCAAACGCCTCGGTGAACACCTTGTAGTCGAAGCTTTCAGGCAGGTCCGTCCATGGCCGGTTGGGTCGGCTGGGAATGGAACCGTCCTCCCCATCATCGCCTGCCTCGCCATCGGCGCGGTCGTCCTCCTGCTCGGTCTCGGTGGATGCGTCGTCGTCCGTCTCCCCCTCCCCGTTCTCGCCGCCGGTCTGCTCCTGGGTGCGCTCCTCGGGCGGGTTCTGCTCGGCCGCCTCATCTTCCCCCTGGTCCTCGCCGGACGCATCGTCATCGCCCTCATCGGGGTCGGGCTCGGCGGGTGCCTCCGTCTGCACGAGCTCCAGGTGGCGCAGCATGGCCAGGGCCAGCGTCTGGAACGCGCGCTGATCGGCGAGCGAGCCGGCCAGCCGTTCGAAATCGTCGCCGGTCCGGCTCTCGACGAACTCGCGCACCAGCTCGACTCCGGGCCGGGCGCTCTCCGGGATGGGCTGGCCGGTCAGCTGTTCGCGCAGCATCAGCGCAACAGCGCTCTGCAGCGGTACCTCATCCGCCTCCTTCGCCCGGCTGATCGGGTCGGTGCGCATCCGCTGCGTGGTGGAGGCGGCCAGATTGTCGCGCATGCCGGCATAGCTGGTTTCGCCCAGCGCCTCGTAGCGGACGCGCTCGACCGCGTCGTAACAGGCGCGGGCGCTGGCTTCGTCCGGCGCGTGGCGGCGGTGCAGCTTCTCGTCATGGTGCCGCAGGCGCAAGGCGAAGCTGTCGGCAAAGCCACGAGCTTCGCGCGCCTGCTCCGCCGGCACCGAACGATGCGGCATGGGCACGCGGATCGCGCGCCCGGCCAGCAGCGGGGTGTCGGCCGTCCAGCTGACCTCAGCTTCCGCATCATGCGCGATCGCGCGCGCGGCGCCGGTCAGCGCCAGTCGGAAACGATCGAGGGGCGTCTCGTCCGCCAAGTCAGCGGATGGCCTGTTCCGCCGAGGCGGGCGTGCTCTGGCCGATGACCTGCCCGGTCTTCGCCCAGTCCGCCATGAAGGCTTCCAGCCCCTTGTCGGTCAGGACATGCTTGAACAGGCTCCAGATCACCTTGGCCGGCATGGTCGCGACGTCCGCACCGATCCGGGCCGCTTCCAGCACATGCACCGGGTGGCGGATGCTGGCGGCCAGGATCTCGGTCTGGAAGGCGTAATTGTCGTAGATCAGGCGGATGTCGCGGATCAGGTCCATCCCGTCGAAGCCGTTATCGTCGTGCCGGCCGATGAAGGGCGAGATGAAGCTGGCGCCGGCCTTGGCGGCAAGCAGCGCCTGGTTGGCGGAAAAGCACAGCGTGACGTTGACCATGGTGCCGTCATCCGACAGCGCCTTGCAGGTCTTCAGCCCATCGATGGTCAGCGGCACCTTGATGCACACATTGGGGGCGATGGCGCGCAGCACGTCCGCCTCACGCATCATCTCCGCGTGATCGAGTGCGACCACCTCGGCCGAGACGGGTCCATCCACCAGCGCGCAGATCTCGCGCGTGACCGCGACGAAGTCCTTGCCGGACTTGCCGATCAGCGTCGGATTGGTGGTCACGCCGTCGAGCAGGCCGGTGGCAGCCAGTTCCTCGATCTCGGCGGTGTCGGCGGTGTCGACGAAGAATCTCATGATGATGACATGTCCATGACAAGGATCGTTTGCCTCGGGGCAGGCGGCCCCTATAGGCGCGCCGATGCTCCGTACAACCGGCTATCTCTGCTGCGCAAGCGCACTTGCCCTCGCCTCCGTTCCCGCGGCTGCGGACGATGATGTGCAGGGCTGGCTGTACCTCAACGCGACCGGTGCCGCGGGCGAGAATGGGCGCGTGACGCTGGAGCTCTCCCCGCGAGCGCGCGACCAGGCCAATGGTGACGAGCAGACGCTGACCCGCGCGACTTACGACCATCGTTTGAACGACAGCGTCATGGTTGGAGGCAGCGTTGCCTATGTTTTTGTCGAAGGGGGCGGCAACGAGTTCCGGCCAGCACAGCAACTGACCCTCGGTTCCGGCCCGTTCCAGGCGCGCACCCGTATCGAGCAGCGCTTTTTCGGCGGAGCCGACCGGATGGGCTTGCGCGCACGCCAGCGCTTGCAGGTGACGATCCCGGTGGCAGACGGCACCACCATCGCCGCTTCGGGGGAACTGCTTTACACGCTTCGTTCGCAGACCAGCGGCAATCCGGACGGGGTGGACAGCTGGCGGGCGCGGCTGTCGGTCCAGCACCTGATCACGCCGAAGCTGGAGATCACCGGCGCCTATCTGCTGATGCTGAGCCCGCGCGGGCCAGGTGAGGACCAGTGGAGCCATGTGCCGCAGGTTGCGCTGACCTGGCGCATGTAGCCGATCCGGCGGACGGCCCGAGAGCCGCCCGCCGCATCATGCATTGGATCAGAAGCGGAAGTTCATCACCGCGGACACGCCGTGGGTCTCGAACTTGTCGTTGCTGGTCTTCAGGTCCGTGCCGCTGCTGTTGACCAGCAGGAACGGATTGTTGGCAAGCGCGGTGCCCTGGCCGACGCGCACCGTGTTGTCGCCCGCATCGAGCGACGTGTAGAGATACTGCACGCCGATGCTGAGCGACGGATTGATCCGCTGCTCCAGACCGCCGCCGACCGAATAGCCCCAGGCATCCTCGTTGCCGTTGCCGGTGAAGGAATTCGCACCGTTGGTGGTGGCGAAGCTGTTCTGGATGCGGCCATAGGCGAGACCGCCCGTGCCGTAGATCAGCGTGTTGTTGAGCGCGAAGCCGGCGCGTGCGCGCAGGCCGGCCTGGTGCTTCAGCTCGCGCTGAACGGTGTAGGAGGCAGGCGTGGTGCTGTAGCCGGTGACATAGTCGCGCAGCGAGCCGTGGGTGTAATCCGCGACCAGGCCAACCACGAAGCTGTCGCCCATCTGGACATCATAGCCAGCCTGCGCGCCGAAGGTTACCGAACCCTCGTCCTTCTCGCACCCGCCCGAAGGAGCGTTGGTGATCGCACTGCCGGCGCAGAAGCCGGGCGAAAAGGCATTGGCGCCCGCTGCCGTGTTCACGGTGTCGTTGAACGAACCGTCCTGGTTGGTGTCGAACACCAGCGTCTCGTCCGCATCGTCAGCGACCCAGCCGTAGCCACCGTGACCGCCGACATAGGGGCCGGTCCAGTCGGCACTGTCCTGGGCGACGGCCGGCGCGGCCGCAAGCATGGTGCCCGCGACCAGCGCAGGAAGCAGAATCTTCATGAAAAACAAGCCTTTTACAATTGCTGGCAGCTTGATCTGCCGGAGACTGCGTGAACCTGCCGCATCGCGAAAAGGTCCCGGTTCGACCGTGATAATAGCTTCGGATGCTTGCCGTTGCCGATCTGCCACACTGCGGCTGCCCCCTTGCCCTTCGCCATCATTGTGCCGATGTGGCGCCCGACATGAACCGTGTCCGCCTCCTCGTCTTCAACGCCGCGCTCGGCCCGCTGGATTATCGCGTCCCGGACGGGATGGCGGTGGCGCCCGGGGATGTGGTCGTCGCGCCGCTCGGCCCGCGGCAGATCGTCGGCATCGTGTGGGAGGCCGACCGCCTGCCCACGCAGGAGGTGCCCGATGCCAAGCTGCGCCCCCTGCTGTCAAAGCTCCCGGTGCCTCCGCTGCAACCGCAATTGCGCCGCCTGATCGAATGGACCGCGGACTATTACTGCGCCTCGCTCCCCTCCGTCGCGCGAATGGTGCTGGCGAGCGGCGGCGCATTGCGCGGGCCGGCGACTACGGTCGAATACCGGCTGACGGGCACCGACCCGGTGCGCCTCACTGCGCAACGCCGGGCCGCACTGGAAAAGCTGGCGGGTGAGCAGGCGACCTTGCGCGAACTCGCCGCCATCGCGGGGGTGAGCGAGAGCGTGCTGCGCGGAATGGTCAATGCCGGCACTCTGGAGCCGGTGGTGGTCGATTGCGACCGCCCCTACCCGCCCGCCGACCCCGACCACGAACAGCCGGAACTCAGCGCAATGCAGCAGGGGGCGGCACAGACCATGGTGGCCGCGGTGCGCGACCGGGCCTTTGCTCCCTTCCTGCTCGACGGCGTGACCGGGTCGGGCAAGACGGAGACCTATTTCGAAGCGATGGCCGAAGCGCTCCGGCTGGGCCGGCAGGTGCTGGTGCTGCTGCCGGAGATTGCGCTGACTGAGGCGTTCCTGACCCGTTTCGCCCAGCGCTTCGGCACCAGCCCGGTCGTGTGGCACTCGTCGCTCAAGTCGACGGAGCGGCGCCGCGCCTGGCGCGCCATTGCCGCCGGGCCGCAGAATGGCGGCGCGCAGGTGGTGGTCGGCGCCCGCTCTGCCCTGTTCCTGCCCTATGCCGCGCTCGGCCTGATCGTGGTGGACGAGGCGCATGAGGTCAGCTTCAAGCAGGATGATGGGGTGCGCTACAACGCGCGCGACGTGGCGGTGATGCGCGCCAGGTTCGAGAGTATCCCGGTGGTGCTGGCCAGCGCCACCCCGGCGCTGGAAAGCCTGCAGATGGCGCAGAGCGGCATCTATCGCCGGCTGGTGCTGCCCAGCCGCTTCGGCGGCGCGCAATTGCCGACGGTCACGATCCTGGACCTGACGCAGGACAAGCCCGGCAGCGGGCGCTGGCTGGCCCCGCCGCTGGTGCAAGGCATGGCGGAGCGGCTGGAACGCGGCGAGCAGTCGCTGCTGTTCCTGAACCGTCGCGGCTACGCCCCGCTGACGCTGTGCCGCAATTGCGGCTATCGGTTCAAATGTCCGCATTGCAGCGCCTGGCTGGTGGAGCACCGCCTCA
>Ga0210040_10004378_pt1 | contig 18504 bp, 16 predicted proteins | sample CryGeyCG12114_NA_FD_185462 | JGI IMG/M metagenome (GOLD analysis project Ga0210040, IMG submission 185462) | Groundwater microbial communities from aquifer - Crystal Geyser CG19_WC_8/21/14_NA (SPAdes) (version 2) | ecosystem: Environmental > Aquatic > Deep subsurface > Groundwater | place: USA...
AGCCTCCATTGCAGCATTTGCTTTCGGTTCGGATAAATACAAATTCTTTGTCTTGTCCACGTTTTGTTCAGTTAAATTAAGTTCAACGGTTCTTGGACATACGGTAAGTCACAAATATGAGTAGTAAAAAGTTAGGGGTCCGGTTTTAGAACTTGGGACACCTGAAAAATTTCTAAGTTTTTTCAAACACCATGTTGACCGACATTGCAACCTAACCTAACCTAAACTCTAAACTAAACATAGTGTTTGAAAAAACTTAGAAATTTTTCAGGTGTCCCAAGTTCTAAAACCGAACCAAGTTAGGAAACTAGTTAGGTTCATCAAATAAAATACGCAAGGTTTGTTGATGTTTTAGTTTTACAACAATAGAGGATTGTTTATTAATTTTAGTTTCAATTGTAATGAGAGCTTGGTTAATTTTGTTGCAGCAGCAGCAGACTGACTGCGGACAAGAAAGGGGAATCCCTGTGCCGTTTTGAAAAGCTTTGGACTGAAAGTGTGTGGCAACTAATTTGTGAATAATTATTATAAAGGAATAAATCAATTATACGAATAAGTCACGATGGCCGATAAAGCCGTAGAAGAGTTGGAGAATACCATCGCCGAAGACATAGTTGTCACCAAGTATAAAATGGCTGCCGAAATTACTAACAGTAAGTGTATATTGTAATTTTTAGAGTGGTTGTGGAGTGCATATATATTGATTTGGTTTATTAATTAAGGGTGATTCGTTTGTTTGTTTAGAGGTTTTGGCAGAAGTGATCAAAAGATGTGAGCCAGGAGCCTCCGTCAGGGAGATTTGCATTGCTGCTGATAAAAAGATTTTGGAAGAAACAGGGAGGACATTTAAGAAGGAGAAGGAACTTAAAAAAGGTGGGCTTGCCGTTAAATCCGTTACAAATTTAGTTTAACGTTAGCTCATATGTTTTGTATAATCAATTACAGGAATTGCCTTTCCCACCTGCATTTCTGTGAATAACTGTATCTGCCACTTCTCCCCCTTGAATACAGAGCCTGATTACATTATACAGGACGAAGATGTATGCAAAATGTATGGGAAAGTTGAATATTTTTCAATTATTGACTATTTAAGTATGTATCGTTTGGATATATTGCTTAACACTGCTAATTCTGTAGTGATTTGGGATCCCATATTGACGGTTTCATTGCCGTAGTGGCTCATACTCATGTGGCTAGAGCTTCATCGGATAAAGTGATCACTGGTCGAAAAGCTGATGCTATTTTAGCAGCGCATTATGCATCCGAAGCTGCCCTCAGATTATTAAAACCAGGACAAGAGGTATGTTTAGAGCACTTGTTTGGTAACAACTTGTCACTGGTTAAGAAATGTCGGTTCCATGTGTTTTTGAAAAAGTAATTCAGTGTGAATATAACAACAATGTGTTTTATTATTTGTAGTCTGATAAAATAACAGAGGCAGTTCAAAAGATTGCCGAGGCCTACAAATGCAAGCCAATTGAAGGAATGTTGAGCCATCAGCTTCTACAAAGTGTTATTGATGGTGACAAAGCTATCATTCAAAACCCAAATGACGCTCAAAAGAAGGAATACGAAAAATGTACTTTTGAAGTGAATGAGGTTTATGCTATGGACGTGTTAATCTCTACTGGAGAAGGACAAGTGAGAAACTTTTAACCTTTCCTGACTTGATCTGTTTTAGTTTGTTTTTATTACTCAAAAAAGTAATATTTAAACAAGCAAAATTTCAAACCTGCAAAATTTTCAATGATGCAAAATTTTTTTGAGGTATGCCAAGTTTCTAGAATGTGATAAAAATTTTTGCTTACAGGGAAAAGAATTGAACACACGGATTTCCATTTATAAACGAACCGAAGACCAATACATGCTAAAATTGAAGGCCTCCCGAAATTTTTTCAGTGAGGTGAGATGATTTCTCTGAGCCAAGTGTGATGACATGCTGATTCAATAATTGTGTATGCAAATTAAAATTGCATTGAAATTGACATGAGTACTGCATGTAATTTACTGTGATCCTAATCTAGGTTCAAAGTAAACACGGTCTGATGGCTTTCAACTTGAGAGATTTCGAGGATGAAAAGCGTGCAAAATTGGGAGTTGTGGAATGTGTAACTCACAAGTTGATTGATCCGTATCAAGTACTTTATGAGAAAACAGGTATGATCTGTTGTTATATATTAATCCTTATTAACGCATATTTCCATTTACCAAACTACACGAAAATATTTTTAATTCGCTCCTAGGTGAAATTGTAGCACAATTCAAATTTACTGTCTTGCTCATGCCTTCTGGGTCACATAAGATTACCGGAGTTGCAATTAATCCTGAGATGTATAAATCAGAGCATCAAATTGAAGATGAAGAGCTAAAAGTAAGTTCCTATTGCAAATGTCGTTTTTGTCTGCTACATTATACAGCTGCTTATTGTTTTTCGGTACCGTGTATGTAACACTTTTTTTTCTTTTAGAAATTATTGATAAGTTCTGTGAACCCAAATAAAAAGAAGAAAAAGAAGGCTGCTGTAGCAGCTGCCGGTGATAGCAAAGATGTGAAAGGAGCGGCCAATGGGGAGACCACAGAATGTTAATTTTATAGCCTCTTAATTGGTCCCTTCTAACAGATTCTTTATGACTTTACTTCATCATCAGCGTTTTGTGTGCAAAAAAGGACAAAAAAATATGTGGAGCTAATGACAACTTTCCGATACGATTGCGTCAAACTATAGAAATATAACTTACTAACTTGTGTATTTCCATACAATTTCAATCTTCATTGTAGCTTAAATGGATGTAATTAGTTAGTATGTGAAATTGTATGTTCAGCTGTGACTGTATTAATGTTTTTTATGAGTTTTTGCAGAAAAGGCCTGTGTTTTTGTCAAGATTTTTCACAGAAAAATAACCCGTAATAATAATGCTATTTTATTTCACTGTAGACCACTATGCTCTGTTGTTCTATCCGGTTGTAACATGGTATTTTTTTGTCCATATGAATTCCTACATTCACCAATACACCAATGTATGATTAATTATTCTCTTTGACATTCATTCTACATAAAGTGCTCCCTTTGGCAGTATGTGATCCATTGGACGATTTAGTTTAATTTTTTAAATCAATAAATTTCTTTGCGATCAATCAATTCAATTTGTTTGTATTTTTGTTTCATATTTTCATTTTATGACTATTTAGTATTTGCACAATATTTATTACGGTAAAGCAAAATGTACACTGCCAAATAGTGGCTGCTGGCTGGTTTCTATAACTTATCAAGAAAACTTCACGGAACGGACGCTAATCCCACAAAAATAAAATGTTTGCTGTTCACATTTAGCTTCAAGCCATATCTATGAAGTAGACTTTTTAGATGATTCAGTGACTACAACTGCAGAATCATTAGCAAGAGACGATAACTTTTCCCAACCCATCACACTCCACGATTTTATATACGAAGGGGCAGCAATAGTGAAATCAAAAAATAGCGTTATTCCCTTATTCCATGATGGTTTCACAATTCCATCTCCAGGCTCAGTGAGCCAAGCGAAATCAAAATCTAGCCATTCTTTTCGGAAGTCGCTCACAGACTATGAATAGAAAAAACATGCCTCGTTAAAATTTTACTTGAGATCATGTTAAACGCCAGATATCATTCATTACCTTGGTGTAAGGGGCTACAGTAGACTGTACAGATTCAGTCGTCGAGACTAGGATCTTTTTTGTTTCAGGGTAACCACTGATAAAGTTTGCTACATCCTTTTTAAGTATCTCATAATTTTTTAGCGTCTCATCCGAACTTTTCCACAAACCAGCTTGATAGTACACATACACAGATCCGCTGGCCAAACCATATTTTGTGGAGAACCTAAAATACACAAAAAGAGTTCATGTTCAGGGCTCCATAGAATAGTATTGTTAAACTCACACTTACGCAACTAATTTCCCGAGACCTTTCAGCGCCATTTTGAAGCCTTTTGTGCCCAATCAACTACAGCCGGAGCCGAGTAAGCTTTTTTTTTATAAAATAAAAACAAACATAAATTAATACCAATTACTGAAAATATTTAACTTTGGACTATTTCATTGACTGGTCCGGTTTTAGAACTTGGGACACCTGAAAAATTTCTAAGTTTTTTCAAACACCATGTTGACCGACATTGCAACCTAACCTAACCTAAACTAAACATAATGTTTGAAAAAACTTAGAAATTTTTCAGGTGTCCCAAGTTCTAAAACCGAACCCCTATGGGTTGCTTTCCTGTCAGAATACCATGTTAAATCTCCATGGATCGCTCTCCTGTCAGACAGAATACCATGTAAATTCCTCTAGGTTGCTTCCCTGTTATAACCCATGTCACATATATATAGATTTCGTCTTTGTCGAAATCCTATATTAAATTTCTTTAGGTTGCTTCCCTGTCAAAATCTCATGATAAATACCTCTAGGTTACTTCCCTTTCAAAATATCATCTTGAATAATCTCTAGATTGCTTCCCTGTCGAATTCTCATGTAATTTTTCTCTAGAGGTTTCTTCTCTGTTAAAATCGTACATTAAATTCCAATGTATTTCTTGTATGTCGACATCCTATGTTAATTCCCTACAGGTTTTTTCCTATCAAAATCTCACATGAAATCCCTACAGGTTGCTTCCCTGTTAAAATCTCATGTAAAATTCCCTATCGGTTGCTTTCCTGTCAAAATCTCAAATGAAATACCTCTAGGTTACTTTTCTGTCAATTTCTCATGTTAAATACAACTAGGTTACTTTTCTGTCAATTTCTCATGTTAAATACCTCTAGGTAGGTTACTTTCCTGTCAAATTTTCATGTTAAATACCTCTAGGCTGTTCCATGTCAAAATCTTATATTAAATCTTTATGTGTTTCTTCTTTGTCAAAATCCTGATCTAAACTTTCATTGGCTTCTTCCCTGTCAAAATCCTGAGTTAAATTTTTATAGGTTTCTTCCCTGTCAAAATCTCATAATAAATACCTTTAGGTTACTTCCCTATAAAAATCTGATGTTAAATCCTTCTAGAGGTTTCCTCCCTGTCAAAATCCCAGATTATATTCCTATGGGTTGCTTCCCTGTCAAAATCACATGTGAAATCCCTATAGAATGTTTCCCTGTCCAAATGCCATGTTAAATTCCTATGGGTTACTTCCCTGTCAAAATCACATTCTATATTTCATTCAATTTCATCATTCTATATTTCAACAAATCTAAGGTAATTAAAAACATTCGCAATTTACTAGCATATAACATAAAATTGAACAAATTAAAATGCAAACTTTACTTGCAATACAATATACAAACTAAAAAAAATGTGTGCACCAAAGATCAGTTACGCGAACGTACGGCAATTCTCGCCTTCAAGGCGGCAGATCGATCGTTTAAAACCAGAATACAACTTGGATATTTTCTCAACAGCTTTCATTCTGCTGAAGCTTTCAACTAAAAACACAGAGCTACAGATTACCACACTGTATCCAAATACAGTTAAAAACATAACAAAAAGCTCCATTCTAATGGGCTCAGCAGATTCTGAATTTGGTTTAGCAGTGTATGGTTTGAACAGAAGGTAAGCCAAGATATTACCTTTGAGCGAAAACTGGCTTTCTAATTCCTTAGAACCCTTGCTCAACTTTGTCTTTATTTCTAATAAGTCCATATAAGTACTCATAACCTGGCTGAAATACTCCCATCTCTTGTAAATTCCTGATTCTGTCAAACCTGATAGGATTGGTAGAATCAAAGTTAAAAATCCATTCCTTCGAAAGCACCATTGCTTTCTCTCACTCAATAAATTCAGTTTTTCCCCTAAAATAACAACATTTTTTGTAAATACTGTATTCAACTCTTTCAAAAAGTTCATGTTTTTCTCTGGATCCACGATGATCATCTCTTTTGGAATGCTATGGTTTTGCACTAACCCTTGTATTACACCGCTTGTTTTCATATCAACGAAAAGATGTGAAGTAAGGGTAAAAATTAATGTGGTTTTGTCCCACAGTTTCCTGTACAGGTTGACTGCAGATGAAATATTATATCTAGCTGTATAATCTTGTTCTGTGTTTCTTAAGAATAGATCCAACGTATATAACATTGTAGTTTCGGTAGTCACCGCAGAGTAATTGGACTGAACCACCTGTTTCAAAGTTTGGGGTACAACAGGGACCGATGGTGTTGTTAGCAGTGTGAATAAAACTCCTTTATATGCATTTCCAACCAAAAATGTTAGCAGCAGCCAACCGATAAGTAGCACCGAAGCTTGTTTCCCCAGACGTTTAAATTCCGTGGTTATGTCTTGACTCTGCTCCAGTAAAATGGATAACACATGTGTTTCCAAAAGAGATCGATTGCCCGTTCTTTGGAAATGGATTCGAAAAAAGAGACACAAGCAACCAGTGGATCCAAACAGGAAGATCCAGGTGGGAGTATCAAATGGCTCTACCAATGAATTAATCCTATAGAAAGCTGGACTGATCGTGGTTCCAAATTGATATAATTCAACTACCATTCCATACGGTACAAGTTTAAACCTTGAAGACGTATTCTTGAACACATAGTCCACAATATGTTTAACAAAGTCATTTGGAGATGTAAAACTAGCGAACCCGTATGCATCACGACTTTTTTCCTCCGTTAGGTTCAAGATTCGCTTTGCCACCCGGAACAAACAATTTTGGGGAATATTGAATTTCTGTGATGTTAAACGTTCGAAGGAAACAGCACAGGTATAAAATGAATTCACGTCAACTGTATCCCAATAATGCCAGGGCGTGGTGCCAGAAACATCTACAGGTATCGGGAATACAAAGTTATTAGGGACACCATCAGCGCCATGTAAAGATAAACTGTACATGGATGAAGTTATATGAATATTTTGAAGGCAAGCATAGTATTTCCAGAAAAACGAGGAGTTAGTTGTTCGAAAAGAAATGAAAACAACTGAAGATGGGTTTTCATCCCGGACGGTGATTGTAAAAACTGAAAAATAGTCACAGATCATGGTGTAGTGACTAAACTCTAGTTTGGCAAAACCAGCTTCCATCAATTGATCTTGAAAGTAGAAGATTGTGTTACAAGTTAAAAATTTCATATTTATAGGCCGAGCAGTTGATTGTGAGGTGTTGGTAATGTATTGCTCGCGTTCAAACGGAATGGATTCAATGATAAAGGTTGCCTGGTTTCTGAAATAGTTTAGAAGCGAAAGTACATCTTTCGAGGCAGGATTGGAATTTTTCAAGAAAACCGTGCGAATTATACAAAGTTTGTAAGAATGTAATGGTTGAATTTGTGATTGACTCAAATTTAAAAAAAAATTTAGCGAACAAAGGGCGGATTTTAGAAACAAACATATGACCAATGCCTTATACATTTTGTGATGGGCAATTGATGAATTCAAATTGTGCCGTATGGTCGAATACTCTAAACATTGAACTATTATGCTCATTTTGGATCGCTTTCGGAACTGAATGCACTAATGCACATATGAAATTGCACGAAACCGTACGAAAATTTCATTTTCAGTACTTATTCAAATCGATATATAAACATTTTGCAAATTAGTTTTCAATAATTGTAAAAAAAATGTTAACTTCAATATCGATGAAGTGACATTATGTCAATTGAAGTATTTTCGAGTTTTTTTGCTGTCATTATTAACAGCATCAAGAATTTAACTCATTTCAAGTTTTTGCAATCAAAAAATCATAATACAGTATTAAATAGATTTTTTCTGTATTACTTTCAACACTATATTTTTCTACCAGATAATAATGTGGTGTTATTTATGTTTTGTTCCAAAACTTGTTTTTAAACATAATTTTTCTTTTTCTTAAAGAAATGACTGTTATAACTCTATTATTGATGGTCATTTGTGAAAACTTTTTTAACTATTCTTTTTGCCTTCAGTTTTGACGATTAAAAATTTCAAACTCGGTAAACCTTAAATCTACATGTCACTGCATGGAAAAAAGTGTATATAACTATTAAGATATTGAAACCTAAAGTACAGGTTTATTTATCGATTCAAACAAAACTAGAAAATTAAAAATTATATTGCTTTATTGTACAGATAGAGTTGTGAGAGCAATTCATTGAACACAAACTAAAAACAGCTGTACAAAATTGCAAACCAAAAAGAACTAAAAAAAAGGAACAAAGACAAATTTTTTTTTTTTAAATAATCTCAAAGATGTACAAGATATTAGGCATATATTTCATCCTTGAAACCACTCTTTGCACCGCTTTTCTTCAAAACTTGAGTGATTCCCAAATTTCACTGTTAAATTCCTACAAACCGTGTATAATTCGTACAGTTATCCTAGAAAATTCTGCTCCTGCCTCAAAAGACGTACTTTTGCTTTGGAACTATTTTAAAGACATTCATCATAGAATCTATTCCCATTGAACGCGACAAGTACATGACCAATAGCGCACAAGCAACTGCTCGTCCAAGAAATATGAAATTCGTGACTTGTTACACAATCTTTTACTTTCAAGATCAAATTATTGATACCGACTTGAAAAAAAACCGCTACGCCGTCATCTGTGACTATTTATTAGCTTTTGCAATCTCCGTACGAGATGAAAACCCATCTTCAGTTGTTTTCATTTCTTTTCGAACAAGCAGCCCCTCTTTATCGTGGGAATACTATTCTTGCCTTCAAAATGTACATTTAACTTCATTATTCTATCGTTTTTCTACTCATCGTGCTGATTGTATTTATCAAAACTATAAGATTCCGATATCACTTTATGTTGCTGCACACAGCAAATGGGACACAAACCGCGTGAATTCATTTTATGCCTGTGCAGTTTCTATCGAACGTTTAACATCAGAGCGATTCATTCATCCCCAAAAGTGTTTATTCCGAGTGGCCAAGCAAATATTGAACATGACAGAAAAAGAAGCACTTGATGCATATGGTAAGCCTAGTTTTCTATACCTAAATCACTTTGCTGAAAAATATAAGGTTCAAAAAACACATTCAAGATTTGAACTTGTACCATATGGATCAGTGGTGGAGTTGTATCAATTCGGAACAACGGTTAGGCCACTTTTCTACAGAATAAACTCATTGATTGAGCCTTTTGAAATGACTACTTGGGGACTTCTTGTTGGATCCATTTGTTGCCTGTGTCTCTACTTTCGGGTTCTTTTCAAATGGACGAGGAAACGATTTCTTTTGGAAACACATGTGTTATCCATTTTACTGGAACAGAGTCAAAACATTGCCACTAAATTTAAACGTTTGGAAAAGCAAGCATCCGTGCTACTTGTCTGTTGGCTATTCCTAACATTTTTGGTTGGAAATGCGTACAAAGGAGTTTTATTCACATTATTAACTAAACCTTCGGTCCCTTTAGTCCCTCAAACTTTGCAGCAAGTCATTCTCAAATTCTATATACGTTACATATATTTATTGAAAACACAGAACAAACACCAATGTCCAGGATAAATATATCAACTGCAATGAACCTGTATGGAGGACTGTGGAAAAGGAGAATATTTGCTTTTACGTCAACGTCGAATTTTTTCGTTGATATGAAGACAAGTATTGAAATAAAAGGGAAGATGGAAAACTATACTATTCCAAAAGAGTTGATGATCGTGGATTCAGAAGAAAACATAAATTTTTTGAAAGAGCTAAATACACTATTCAGTGAAAATTTCCTCGTTTTGGGGGAAAAATTGAATTTTTTAAGTGAAAGAAAGCAATGGTGTTTTCGAAGAAATGGATTTTTAACTTTAATATCACCAATCCTGTCAGGTTTGATGGAATCTGGTATTTATAAGCGATGGGAATATTTTAGCAAGGCCATGAGTACTTATTGGGAGGTATTAGAAACAAAGAACAAATTGATTCAAGTCTCTAAGGGATCGAAAAATCACTTCTCGCTTAGAGGTAATATCTTAGCTTATCTACTATTCAAACCTCACACTGCTAAACCAAGTGGGGAAACTGGCGAGCCCATTACTTTGGAGTTTTTTGCTGTGTTAATAACTTTATTTGGATACTGTGTAGCATTCTGCAGCGCAGTGTTCCTAATTGAAAGTTTGAGCAAAATTAAAGTCCCTGAGAAAGTATACAAGTTGTATTTTACTCTCACAGGGTTTAGTCGCAAGATTTTCCAAGCCTTCCCACGACTTAAAGCTTGAGTACATAAGTCCATTGCAAATTTTTATCTCGTATTGCAAGTAAAACTCACATATCAATCAATTCGATACATTTACTTTTATGTGCAAGTAAATTGCTATATAATTTACTCGAAATGACTTAGAGTTAGTTAAGTAAATTGCAAAAGCGATGCTAAATAACTATTGTATAACTAGTGTTCAACAGTGTAAAAAATTCGTGTTTCTATATGCAAGCTCAAAAAAGCCAAGGACTTAATGAAAATTAAAAAGATGAGAAGAGCAGGCATCTTCAAATCATCGAATTAAAAGACTCACCGCGGTTGTTATAGATTATAGATGAGCCCTTGAGTTTGCGTTTATTGTGACATTTATAAGTTGAACTTGCTCTTCAAATTTGCAATGCTTGTGAAACTTCATTTTCTATGAGCTAAATTATAAATATTATATAAAACACAGTTTATATTTATGGTTTGTGGCAAAAACTCATATGGAAATATCATTTTTGCTTTCAATATGACAGTAAAAACTCCTTACTCCTTAGAACTTCAATTGACATGTCTTTGCATTAAATATTAAAGTCTTCATCACGATATTAGAAAATGATTTACGAAATGTTTATTAATCGATTTTAACAAATGTTGGAAACAAAAATTTACATGTTTTCTGTGCAAATAGAGTGTTCATTCATTCAAAATTTCAATTTCAAATTTCAGCATTCAAAAAATGTATAAGACATTGGGCATATATTTGATTCATGAAACTACTCTTTGTTCCACAAACTTTCTTCAAAACTTCGCAAATCGCAATCTCAACTATTCAACTTAACCTTATCACCAAACAATTTTTTTTATGGTAATCAACTTTTAAATAACCCTCTGCAGTTAGTTTTTCATGGCGCGAGCCCTAATAAGCCTAAACAGTCCATTTTATGAGTGAAAATTTTTGGAGACCCGGAATGAAATAAGTCCAGACAGTTCTCGCTTTTGTGTTTTTCTTTTTGAGACGCCGGAATGAAAAAAGTCCATTCAGTTCTCAGTATGTGTGTTTGTGTTACAAGAAAATAGTTGCTCGCCTGCGAATATGAAATTCATGACTTGTTACACAATCTTTTACTTTCAAGATCAATTGATGGACGCCGCTCGGGCTACAAGCGGCTACGCCGTCATCTGTGACTATTTTAAAGTGTAACAATCTCCATACGAAATGAAAATCCAGCTTCAGCTGTATTTATTTCATTTCAAATCACCAGCTTTTCATTTCATTGGGACCACTATTCGTGCCTGCAAAATTTACATCTAACATCATCATTTTTTCGTTTAACCACCCACAGTGCAGACCGTATTCTTGAAAAACTTATCTCCTTGATGTCACTTTTCAATTCTTTTGACATTGACAGTGGGGACACAGATTACGTGAATTTCTTTTATACTTGTGCCGTTTCAAACGAACGTTCGATATCAGAAAAATTCCTTTCTCCTCGAAACTATTTATTTCGAGTAGCGAAACAAATCCTGAACATAACAGAGGCTAAATTAAGTCATACTGCTTATGATTTTGCGGAGTTTTATAATCTGATTGACTGGGATTGTGAAACAAGGATGTATGAAAAAAATGTCTCTAGGTTTGAAATTCTACCGTATGGAATGATGGTTGAAATACACCAGTTTGGAACCGTGATTAGTCCAATTTTCTACAAGATTAATTCATTGTTAAAGCCTTTTGATATTCCTACTTGGTTGCTCCTCATCGAGTCTATTTGTTCCCTCTGTCTGTATTTTTGAATCCATTTCCAATGGACGAGCAAACGATCTCTTTTGGAAGCACATGTGTTATCCATTTTACTGGAGCAGAGTCAAGATATTGCTGCAGAATTCAAGCGTTTGGGGAAACAAGCTTCTGTGCTACTTGTCTGTTGGCTATTCCTAACATTTTTGGTTGGAAATGCGTATAAAGGAGTTTTATTCACACTGTTAACATCACCTTCAGTTCCTTTCGTCCCACGAACTTTGCAGCAAATGATTCAATCTAATTACTCTGTCGTGACTACACAGGGCGAAATGTTATTCACATTGCACTTATTTATTAAAAACGCTAAACAAGCTCCTGTGACAAGAATTAATATATCGTCTGCATTGAACCTGTATCGTAAACTGTGGAATAGGACTGACTTGGTTTTCACCACTACTTCAAAACTTTTTGTTGACACCAAATTTTTGAACAAAAATTCTGTTTCGAAGGATTTGATGGTCCTGAATCCAGAAAAAAACATGATATTGTTGAAAGACTTGAATACACTATTTACTCAAAATATTGTTGCTTTTGGGGAAAAATTGAATTTTTTCAGTGATAGAAAGCTATGGGTTTTCCGAAGGAATGGATTTTTGACTGTAATTTTAACAATCCAGACTGGTTTGATGGAATCTGGTATTTATAAGAGATGGGAATACTTTAGCAAGGTTTTGAGTACTTATTGGGAGTTATTAGAAACACAAACAAAGTTGAATAAGGACTTTGAGGTGTCAAAAAGACAGTTTTTTTAAAAAGATAACTTTCTAGCTTATCTACTATTCAAACCTCATACTGCCAAACCAAGTGCAAAAACTAGCAAGCCAATTACCTTGGAGTTTTTTGCTATGCTTATAACTTTATTTGGATACTGTGTAGCATTCTGTATCTCTGTGTTTTTAATTGAGTATTTCAGCAGAATTAAATTTGCCGAGAAAATATCCAAATTGTATTTTGCTGTTAAAAAATTTGTTGTTTCGGTGGCAAGAATTACCATGCGATTGTATGGCTTGCTCATTGAGTACACAAATCTCATTTTGTAAATTATTTTTAATATCTCGTATTTCCGCATTTTTCGTTGTGTAATTTCATGCTTGCAAGTTGCGAAATGGCTCTAAATCCCTTAGAATTAGTATAGCCAATTGGATGAGCGATAAGAAACTAAAACTAATCTACTATGTTCATTTAAAAAAAGCGGTATGTTTGCTCGTTAGATTAAAGGGCAATGCTTGTTTGGTGCAAATAAAATTTAAACTATATTAGGGCATAAAAAGCATATAAAAATGAGCTGAAAAGTAGAAAATATTTATTTTGTTGGTATAGCACTTTTAGAATCTAAGTTCAATTTCCAGTATTTGGACATTTATTTTGGGTCGTCAAATAACACAGGGCAATTGCCCTAATTTTATTCCGAAATAATGAACGCAGTATTAACTACTGTCCGTTTTAAACTAGAATGGAAAATTTGTAGTTAAAAGTTATTTGGCGTTGTGTTTTTCTCCTGGTTTTCGTGTAAACAAACTGGGAAAAAACAAAGTTTATTGATTTTCACTTTCAGATGATAACAATCACTATAAGATAAAAATTAAGCAATTTATTCTTTTTCAGAAGTCTCTTTAACTTATTGCCACAACAATTATGCCTCTTTTCTTCATAAATGACAATGTTAACCAAAATAGCTAAACCCATCATTGGAAAAAAGTAATTCCATTTTAACTATAATTATTATTGTTATACTATTATTATAACTACTGTACTTTACAAAGTAATAAGAAGTTGCCCCATGTTATTCGGCTATCTTCGATAACTGTTGGATTTGTACAAATTATCTTATCAGTTCAGTAGGTCAAAGTCTAGATGGCGATGTAACTCATGGGAGCCAGAGAAATTCTGAAAATATGACAAGAAAGAGCTACACTTTGTGACAATGACAAACCTTAGATTGTTGAATTCACTATATTATACAGGAATACCAACAGCTGACTACATTTAAAAAAAAAAATGAGAAAAAATGAGAAAAAATGAGGATTGGCTTCCAATGCTGGGAAGATCAAACTCCATTGGTCCATATTGAACACATTTTGGCACACAGCAAGCTCTTTCAGACGAGTTAAGTCAGTCAAATCTAGATTGACAATCTGACAGACAAAATACTGTTCACCATTTGAGTTGATTTCCAATCTTATCATCTTTCTGGATACCGCTAATAGCATCTTCAAATCCAAGCGGGAATCATGGTCGATGTAAACTGACAAGGATCTCAAACAGGGCAGCTTATTCGGCTTAAATAGGCAGGTGAGTCGGGATTTGTTCCAAAGTTTATGATTGAGGAATATTTTTAAACTTCGTAGTTGAGGAATAGCCTGCAAATATAGATACATTTTAATTGCAATTAATTAAACAGATGATTACATTTTCTACGTTTGATAATATAATCCATACCTGCAAAAAAGATGTCCAGCATTGAGCAGCACATACATTTCGATGATGCACATCTTTGATAACTATATAGTAGGTTATCGAAGAAGAAAATTAAAGGAGAATTGCAAAAAAGTAGGAACTTACTTTATGGAGGAATTGGCAAAGTTTCGCAAGGAATTTGAATACATCGGAGATGTCCGAGGGAAAGGATTGATGATCGGTGTAGAAATGGTCTAAGACAAGATTAGTCAGAAACCAATGAAGTCTTAAAAATTTTCTCAACTGTTTGAAGACATTAAAGACGAAGGAATAACTTATTGGCAAAGGAGGACATTTTGGCAACGTAATTTTATCAAATAAATTACATGTGATTAAAAATAATTTTGTGACGACCATTTATACAATTTCGGGTTGGACTTGATTGCAGGTTTTTCGGATTGCACCTCCCATGATTCTCACGAAAGACGATGTCGATTTTGCGCTTCCCAATTAAACTTTACCAGTGTTTTAAGAAACATTCTACTAGCTAAACTACGATTTTTGATACCAAAGGCTGTGAAATAAAAACAAAATCTCAATACATATATTGTCTTTTCTCAGTTGATGAACCCCCGTGAAAAACTTGTTTATTTGATCTGACAACTGTATGCTTGTGCTTAAGTATGCGTCCGTGACTTGCAACGCGGAGGACATCCACATTATGTTTCTAGCGAAGATATCTATTGCTATACGGCTATACCTGATAATGCAATGTCAGCCTGTTAGGGTTACTGCTTTTAATGTTTTTTAATCAAACTCATAAACGGCAGTAGGGAATTCGGTATGCATATTATTGTCTTGACAAGACTATAATTAACATAATTTTACGTTCTCCTTTCATCCCCTTCTGTCTGGGGGGGGGATGGGGGGAAGTTTCAATCATTAATAATTTATGCTTAAACTGAGTCGATCAATTTCAAATTTTGTAAGTTGTTGTGAGACATGTCAATCAAAAAAGCATGTAAAATTACTATTATTCTCTTCATCACTAAAACCATAGCTTATCAAACATAGTAATATATCTTCTTCTCTGGTGTGAAACGTTCAAGTGATATGGAATTGTAAAAACATGATGAAAAACGTGATGGCCATGCTGAAACTCTGTGTAAAAACATGCGACCCTTCAAATTCAAACACGAAATTATAGTCACCTTGATCGATTGAAACGCTCTAACGAAAAGGCAATAAAATACCGCTCCAAGAAATTGATAATTGATGGTGAAGAAATGGCCTCCCATAATGCCGTCGTCCCCATGTAATCCTTTCAAGTACTCGCTCACAGTCAACATGTGAGTTTCATTAATTTGAGTGGCCCATTTGCTGCGTAGCCCATAACCATGCTCCGTATTTTGAATGCTAAAAATTTTCCGCTCAATAACTTTCATCTGGTAACAATAATTCGGCAAACTTATATAAACTTCCATTAGACTTAATTATTTACGTTCCAGTTGAAGTGGCAAACTTTATAAACCTTTCGATAAATTTCCGAAGACAGGACGAAAATGCTTCCATATATTGTGAACGCCAATATGGTATACAATTTGTAGCCCCAGTTGGCATGGCTGATAACAAAAATTAGGGATGACGAAAACCAGCTGAGCGAGTCAATGAAGGCAAATAGCATGAGCCATCTAGTAATAGCATTCACGCTCCCAATGAATAATTTCAACTCCTCATAGTGTTGAGCTAAAGTCTGCGAAAAAATTGATACCATTTCAACAGTTTTTTTTGCCGTATTTTTATCACCCAACTTTGTTCCAATATCCAACTCTCTCTCGGGCTAACTTAACCTAACCACAACACTAGAAGAAAGTTGGGTGATAAAAATACTGCGGTTAGCTGGTTGCATACGAAATATAATTTGGCGGTAACTATTTTAGATCTTGAGTTTACGAAAAGTTGGAATAATTTCCCCTTCTCAATTGACGCAATTAAATCATTGACTGGATCGTTGATAGCCAAAGTGGAAATGAGGACGAAAATACCGATTTTGTTTGCAATCAAAAGCTGCATTTTATGGACACAAGAATAAGCGATGGTGATTGCTTTTTGCGCAGTGGACATTGAATTGAAGAGTCCGTCTTGATCAGTGGATAATGTTTCATTATTATGCAATACGTTGAGCCTCCATATTTGGGCTGCACTTTGGGCAATCACACTCAAGTGATGAGCCCAAGATATGTTTTCAGCCAAAACTGAGTCGTGGAACCAAGTTAGTATAGTTATGATCATTCCCCAAGTGCAAATAAAAATTGCCCATCTTCTCGTCTGAATAAAATAATATACACATGAATAGGAAATTTTCATTGTTGAACTAATCTATATTTCAATGATTAAACTCTGACTTTTGTACAAGTGTAGTGGTAAGTTGGATATTTGAAAATTGTGGACAAATTTGACCGTTTGGTCCACAAGATGTAGTAGAAAAATGTAGTCTCTAAGTTTACGATGAAACCACTCAATACTTTGGACAAGGAGGCGGGATGTTGTATCACATCCGTTGAAATTAATTTCGCGATATTTATTGGCGTGATAATTAAGATACAGACGGCAATCGTTGCACTAATTACCTAATAACGGATCATATATTGTGAATATTTAACATTTTCGATGATTAAAGATGGAAAGTGATAGTGATGAATCAATATATAGCATACCGTTTGGACTGCGTGAGATCTGAGCTTGTATGAATAGTTCTTTTTTGCAACATAGGTGGGGGAAATACACAAGTAAAAGAGAAAATTTAGAAAAATGTGATAGTATTGATTGACAGAGTATTGCAGAAACATTCTTAAGCCGGTGTAGAAAAAATTAGCTTTTCAAATAGACAATGTAGAGTGTGAATATTAATCCATGAATAAAAGGACGGTGCAATTTCCACTTGCGAAGGTTTTAAGGCAATCTAAGAATCTGATATGCGAAGTTTTACACCAAATCCGAAATTGCAGATTATGGGATTGGTCGACTTATCTCATATTGATCATCATTATATTAATACAATTTACTTTACATTATTTGGCAATCGGCGAAATGGACTTTTTTACACTAATAATGACGTACAATCTAAAATCATGATTGCTCAAACGGTCGATTGAATTAAGAAATAGGGTATGGCATGCGAATTCCTAAATGGAATATAAAGGCGGCGGTCGCAATATAAATAAACCGCAGTAAGCGCATATACTGAGAGAAAGTTGAAATGAAAAATCTAAGCAAAAATAATCTTTTTAAACCCTTATTTATAGGTTAATGTATTTATAGGTTATTAGAAAACTTTGGTACAACTTGGCTAAGTCCGATACAGGTGTTGAAAGAAATGCAAAAGTTTGAAACACATTAACAGATTGACTTCAGACTTTCCACATTTTCGGAGTAGTCGAATAGCCACGGATCTCCAGGAGTCGAGAGACCATGACTACTCATACTTTTTTAGCACAACTAACAATAAGATTAACATTGAAGCGTCGCATGTTTTTCAAACAAGTGCCACAATATATCGTAAGTTGCGATTTTGAAGTTTTATGGCTCAAACTAAAGCCTGTTCTGTTTTACATCACTGTTGAGAGTTGTAGACATGGGACTTTAGTAGTATAGTGGCCATGGGCACTTGAATATGTTGAGCGCTAATACTATTAAGATTAATATTAAAACTGCCTATCGTTTTTTCGACCGATGCAATTTTGAAGTTTTATGGCGTAAACTAAAGCTTTTTATGTTTTACATCACTGTTGAGAGTTATAGCCATGGGACCTGAGTAGTTTAGTGACCATGGGGACTTGCGTGTGTGTTCAGTGCCACCACCATTGGAACATCATTACCTTATCCGTCTAAGCCCAAATTTTCCTGTCTCCGGACAGTTACCATGGAAAAAAATAAATAATAAGTCAGTGAAAGTGAAAGATGAAATAGATTGTACACAAAGTACAATTTATTTCCTTTTTCACTGCCATTAACGCGGCTTCAAAACCCTAAAAAAATTAAAAGGAATTACGTCCACAAAAGAGTAGCATGTGAGACCTGTGATTTAATTTGAACCGAGAGCTGTGACGCGAAAAGGTTCGATGTGTAAGAACTCCGCCTTTACTGGAGGATCATTTCTAATCTGAACGAGGGGAACG
>Ga0210040_10004379_pt1 | contig 18500 bp, 20 predicted proteins | sample CryGeyCG12114_NA_FD_185462 | JGI IMG/M metagenome (GOLD analysis project Ga0210040, IMG submission 185462) | Groundwater microbial communities from aquifer - Crystal Geyser CG19_WC_8/21/14_NA (SPAdes) (version 2) | ecosystem: Environmental > Aquatic > Deep subsurface > Groundwater | place: USA...
AACCGCCTTGAGGAAGTAGTCGTAACTCTGGCCATGTCATTGGCGACCAGCGCCGTGAAGGTGGAAGAACGAAAGCGGTATTAACGAACAACTCCAGGCACTGGTACCTGTCCAGGCAGTATCATGGCAGCTGTGGGCGATAAGGAGGTGATGGTGAAGTCCACAATTGATCAGACGGCCAGTGTTCTGCGCACAAAGCACTTCGTGCCGGCGTGAAGGTATACGTGCCTGCCTCAGCTTCGAGACGAGTTCCTCCCTCGTACCTGCCCCGTGGTGAGTCGGCTGATTCTCGACGGACTGACCAGGTAGGAACGGCTGCGAGTTCCCGTTCGAGGAAAGAGCGACTAATCGTTAGGCGTCTCAAGAATCTGAGATAAAAACAGTGGATACGGACAAGAAGATGTTACGCATGCATAGCATATCCATGTTTGATCAGTCGAGCGGCATGATTTGAGGATATGGGCGGGAGGTGAAACGCGCAGGCAAGCGAGACAAAGAAGGGTTGCAGCATTGCACAACGCGACGGAGCCTCATACCGCCATACTCACTTTACTAGAATGTCTGCCTGGCATCATCGTCTTCTCTCAGGAAGGGCAACAATGCGCGCATAATCAGATGAATGACATTCTGGGAAAGAAGGGATGGCTTCCTTGAGGTTTAAGGCAAGCTTTGAGAAGACAGCAGTGACAGACGCTCGAGCAGTGGCTGGCATTTGGTCGCAGATCTTCTAGCTTGTTTCAGCGGCTTGTGCTCCACCGTTGCAGGGACAGCCGAGAGCGTGTCGTGCTGAATCTTCCCTGACTTCACTCCTTTCTGCATACGCATCGCTGCTGCAGGGTCACGGAAAGCAGTCCACTTCGCTTGACACCTGGTATGCTTCTGCTACAGGCGCATGCCTAAGGGTGCACTTGGGAGGGCGCCAATCTCATGTGCAAGTACAAGCGAACTCGTGTATACCCTTCGAGTCCCCACTGCTCAAACACGAAGTTAACATAGCAGCCAAGGCTTTGTTGCCGGAGATATCGTAACAAACCTGAACAAGCAAGCGTTGGTCAAAGCGAGGACATCCATGCTTTGATAGTTTGACAGCAAGCGCTGACCAATTGCATTATGGTAGGACATAGATCGGGTTAGGGTAGGACATATGCTTGTTTGTCAGTATGTGAGTAACCTTCTTTGTCTCGCTTCGTTGTTACCTGTGTACCTACCTAGTATTCTAGACAATCAATGGGGGCAGGTTCTGAACGATTTCATCGCTCTTTCCCAACTTGTGTATAACGTACATTCCTTCGCGCCCTATCAGCGTATTCCATTCATCCATTTAGCGGGTGCTGGCCACCCTTCAACTACTTTTACCTCAATTCACTTCAAGACTGCGAAACTTTGGTGCTATCTGGATAAACACAATGTTTGAAACGAAGAGAATTGCATTGCCCCCAAGTCCAGTTCTGAGGCCAAATGGACGAACTCAAAATCGAAGAGAATGGATATGTCTGCTGGTCTCCCTTGCCATTCTCGGACAAGTCTACATGGCGATACAATATTGCTCGGTGAGCATACTGCCCTGGAAACACGATCATCATGCCGCAAACTCGACTCTAGGGTTCGGTGGCATCTACGCAGTCTCGAGAAGAGGCTCACCAAGACGACAATCGCTTCTGAGCGCAGGCACTTTGTCGGGTCTTGACATCACACTGCCTGTACAGCCGATATGGGCGGACGAGGATATTGCGCGCATTCGAGCACCCGAAAACTCCTTCCTTGACCGGGGTTCAGCTCTCGCTTGGCTAGGCCACCGCAACGCGCTCGAAAAGTTTCTGAAAAGTACAGACGATACAGCACTAATTATGGAAGACGACGTGGATTGGGACACTCGCCTCCGAACACAGCAGATACCACAGACAGCTTATGCTATTCGAGAATTGCTCGGCTCCCATGATGGCTACTATGGTAGAACAGACCTCTGGGACATCATCTGGTTGGGACACTGCGGCGACTATTTCGACGCCACAAAAGGTTCAGAGATCCCAGTCATCAAGTCCTACAACGACCCAGCTATGCCTGACCTCGAGGAGCTTCATCCCTGGACAAGAGGATTTCTGGAAGAGATCGGTGCGAACCACAATCAGCAGCGGCTTGTACATGCGTCTGTCCAACCGCTTTGTACCTTTGCATATGCTATTACCAGAAAAGCTGCTGAAAAGGTCCTGAATGAGCTAACAGTGCGAGAGCCAAGTCGTGATTCGGAAAGCCCTTGCAAAGCATATGATGTGCGTCTGCTAGAAGGATGTAGGGATGAAGGCATGCGATGTATCAGCGTCAACCCTGAGTTATTCCATCATTCCGGTCTGGGATCGGAGATCGCTCAGGTGTCGGACGAGAGACCTATCGAGAACCAAGAGACATCAAGCCACGAAAGACTCGTCGAGTCGCCAACCACGAATATTCGATGTTCAGCAAGATCGAGGAAATGGAAGGAGATTCAAGACAGTGTAACGGATCCGAGCATCAACGCTGAGCAGTTTGTCAGGGATCTGGCCGAACTGTCGGCGGAATGCTACATCGATGACTTGTAGTTGGATGATTGCAGCGGGACAGCGGAACGGCACAGGCATTACTGAGACGAGCTTCACCATCAGTGCGCTAGATGTATAGTAGGTGGTGTATGTGTTCCTAATATCTTGGCAAGCGTTCGAGATAGCCCACCCATCAAAATATGTGATCAACATGCTAGGCTCAGCCTGCACCCTCGCAGTAATATTGTGTTGTCTCCAGTTTGCACGAGGAGTGTCCCGGCCGCCTTGTCACCGCAGCAAAGTAGGCAAGGGCGAGGGGGGATCGTCTGCTGATGCATCTTTCTCCCTTCAGCTCACCGTATACAAACCGTGACGCGTTTGGAGTCGCGTTTGTAGGGCCGGAGGTAGGGCCGGAGGCCCTGCAACGCGTCCGCCGTTACTACGGCGGGACTATCTTGTGCGCAGCGCCGTACTCTTTCGCATATTTCTCCCGAACAGAACTAGATTGCGAGTCCTTGGGAAGTGGCACTTTGGTTGACTCAAGACCTACAGAAAGTCATGGTACTGTCGCCGTAGATATGGCAGCTCTGACATCAAAGGATGAACCACGAACCGCCGAATATGCTGGGGGTATGACTTTGCTTGAATGGTTTCTTCGTATCATTGCAGGGGACTAATGAGTGTGCAGATGAGGTGTCGGCAGTCGTTCTAGACCCTGGATACTCTTCGACGAGAGCGGGCTTCGCTGGCGAAGATACCCCAAAATCCATCGTCCCTTCGTACTACGCATCCTACAAAGGCTCAAGACTATTCGGCGACCATGTTATTGATGTGCCACGAGAAGATGTCGCGATCAAGAACCCTTACGGAAGGGACGGTATCGTCGAGGACTGGGACGCAGCAGAGGACCTATGGAAGCATACGTTTGCTTCGAAGCTGACTGGTGTGAGACCGAACCGCGCCCTCCAGCAATGGCTGAACGATCACACAGCTGTACCGAACTTGCAGAAGGCAATGGCAGAGGCTGAGGACACCGAAAGAGCTCTGGAAGACCATCCACTCTTCATGAGTGAGCCGAACTGGAATCCTGTGAAGAACAGAGAGAAAGCAGTGGAGATAGCACTGGAGAAATGGGCGGCCCCGGCGTTCTACATTTCCAGGTCAAGTGTGTTGGCCGCGTTCAGTATGGGAAAGTCCTCAGCGCTCGTTATTGATGTTGGCGCATCTCAGCTTTCGGTAGCCGCCGTACACGACGGCATGATTTTGAAGAAAAGCATCACCCGATCCAACCTTGGAGGCAACTATCTATCTTCGCAAGTACGCAACGTGCTTGCATCACACGATCCCCCCGTCACCATTACGCCGCACTACATGGTCAAGTCGAAGCAGCCGGTTGAAGCAGGTCAGGCAGCCAATGCGGTGTTGAAGCAATTTCCCCAAGGCTACAAACAGCCACAAGAATCATTCAGAAGATACCAAGAAGAGAAGACAATCTTGGAATTCAAGGAGCTCTGCTTGCAGACATGGACCTCGGGCACGCCGTTTCGTGGACAGGGGGAAGCAATTGCCAGAGAGCAATACGTACATCCATTCGAATTTCCAGATGGTTACAACCAAACATTTTCCTCCGAAAGATTCAAGATTGTTGAAACCATGTTTGATCCACAATGTCACACCCCGAGCCCCGCTGGTAGCATGGACGCCCAGACCTATCCAGCGCCAGAGCAAAACCAAACCATACCTGGCCTAGTGAAGATGTGCATCGGTCAGTGTGATGTTGACATACGGCCGATGCTACTAAGCAATGTGGTCATCACTGGAAGTGGCTCATTGATCAAAGGTCTGCCAGACCGCATCCAGGGTGAGCTGACGAGGGTATACCCGAGCAGTAAGGTTAGGGTCAACGCTGCCGGTATGCCGGTAGAGCGCAAGTTCGGGAGCTGGATCGGAGGCAGCATTGTCGCCAGTCTCGGGACCTTCCATCAAATGTGGATTTCCAAGAAGGAATACGAGGAACATGGTGCCGGCATAGTTGAAAAGCGATGCAAATGAGCGAATGGAGTGATAAGAGTCCACGAGAACAAGTACCCGGCGAAAGCGATGAAGTAATATTTGCTGCCTTTCCTGGATGTAGCCGGGGATCTCTCGTGTCGAAAGACCTCACTCATACCACAGGGTTGACAGGAAGACCTTCTGGCAAGTTCCGGACGGGCAAGAAATACCCGGCCAGATCGGACAGATCGTGGCTACCCGAGTCTGCTGATTACGTTTCGAGGCGAGGCGTGGGGTACTAGTAGCTCAAACGCACTGGTGCAAACGTCGAGTAAGCGAAAGAATCGTTAGAGCAATAGTTGGAATTAGCTCTGCCGGAGAATGCGCGCTGTAGTACTGCTCGGACGAAGTGGGGACAGTACTCTTCATTACAAACAATAAGATGCGCGACCATGTTCCCAGGACGAGTGAAGACGTTGTTTGTCCCCAGCAAATGGTTGAGCCACCACGTCAGACATGGCGGCAACTGCAGCTTACTAGCAATCCCAAAGTTCTGGTACTGCAGCGATCTGCTAGTGCACGAAGCGGTCAAACTCGGATTTCTGACTTCTGACAAGCTCAAATCCACTTGACGGCCTCTAACCAACACTCCTGTCATGTCACTTGCCTGTTCGCGATTAATGTCTATACCTCAGCTTGTCATAGTCTTCTTCATCGTCTCTTCCCCTGCGAGCTAAGATGTGGCGTGAGTGCACCTAGGGTGAGAGCTTCTACTCAAACATGCTCGGAGCTGAAGCGAACAACACCATGGCAATGCCAAGTCCCGTCTATGACTCGGTGCACGCGCAAGTGCCGAAGCTAATCGTCCTCCCGAGCGATAGGCCGCATTAGCTTTTCCAGCATCCCGGTTCGGTTCATGCATCTCTCGTCTGCCATCCGTACCAACGGATCTGAAGTTCAAGACTGCTTTCTGCTAGCCTAACGAGGACCTAATCCAGGAAGGTTATGAGTCGAGAAATTTCTGCATTTCTTCTTTGCAGTCCTTGTCTACAGTACAGATCCATCATGATGTTCCGCTCCGACAGTAAAATGCACTACTTGCGCCGCTAAACCATGGAAGCATAAGCGAACCGCTTAGAGTTCGAATCTAAATACTTCTACCAGTAAATGAGGCCTCACCCGCATCTGAGCCTTCATAAGCTTGGTCCGTGCTCGCGGGATTTTGCTTGTACCGCGAGCCGGCGACTACAATACCACTCACACGCAGTGTATGCTGCCAAATCCTCACAGAAAGCAGTGCCAGCCTGTGCTACACTCCCTGCTGTCATTGCAGCAAAGTAACAGCGCGTCGATTACAAATTGGCCCCAGTGTCGTCGCCCGCCAAATTTTGTCACACATCTTATGGAGACACGCCTGTGCTGAAGATGGCTTCGCCAGGAAATGGACAAAGCCCGGAAGATGCGCCTTCGCCGGGTAACCCTTCGCCTTTACCAGCTGACAGCATATCATCGGGGTCATCGTTCGACGACTTAACATATCCGATTGATGAAAGTCTAAGGGACTATCCTTTCCACTTCAACAGGCGATATCACAAATACAAAGAAGGCAGCTATCCTTTCCCAAACGACGACCAAGAGCAAGAACGGATGGACACCCAATTCACCCTCATCAAGCAGGCACAAGGTAACCGCCTGTTCTTCGCTCCCGTGCAGAACGCGCGGAACGTCCTAGATGTCGGCACTGGTACAGGTATCTGGTGTATAGCTTTGGCGGATAGCGAGCTGTTTCCTGAGGCACAGATCACTGGTATTGATTTATCGCCAACTCAAAACGAAGACTTTGTCCCCGAAAATGTTTCCTTTGAATTGCAGGATTGTACAGACACAGATTGGGCACGCGAGTTAGGAAGCCTTGATTTTATCTATGCACAAAGTCTACTCGGAAGCCTGCGAAGCTATTCTCAATACCTCATCACCGCCCGGAAGTACCTCGTCCCCGGATCAGGTTGGATCGAGTGCTGTGAGCTTGATCTAAAACCCCGTTGTGACGACAGTTCAATGCCTGGTGCAGATAGTGAAAGCGAGTCAGACGAAGATGGGGTGACTAGTCCTCGACGTATGAATCAACGCGGCCCTGGAACTCGGCTGATCAACGGCACTCAGCCTCAGCAGCGGGACTATGCCTATAAGACGTGGTTTGAGTGGATGCATGATGCAAGTGAGAGGCAAGGCAGACCAGTACGAATCGCGAAGAAGGTGAGGAAATGGATGGTAGCTGCTGGGTACGTCGACGTCCAAGTCGTCACCACAAAAATACCGATCGGGAGCTGGCCCAAGGACAAAAGGCTTAAGGTGATTGGTCGAAATTGGGCAAATTTGATGTCCGACACCCTATCAGCTGCCAGCTACAAGACGTTCAACGATACACTCGGCATGAGCAGAGATGAAATCGAGGTATTCTTGGCGGAGGTGAGACAGAGCTTGGCGAACCGCAGCGTCCATGCCTACATGAAGAACTATACAGTATATGGCCGAAGACCCTCGGCAGATGAGGAAAGAGCGATGGGTCGAATGGCGCCGCCGCCTCCTCCTACAACCGGAAGACCACCAAGTCAACGACCAGCAGTGACTTGAACGATTTGCTGGTCGTTGACTCTTACCACAGCCTACACCAGAAGCAAATTTGACAACATGCTTCAACTAACCGCCTGCAAAGCTATGAGCACAAATTCGAGCATTCTGAATAACCACATGGCATGAGTGATCGCAATGCGCTACCCGAGGAGGTACTGCTGCGAGACATTTTGGCAGTGTACCCAAGTATGGTATGCAAGGGCGATTGAGCATCGTTTACTATGGATACCGCAGTCGACCTTGAGCCAGGATCCATGTCGTTCACCTGGAAATCGCAGAATGTCACCACGACGCCGAGATACATTGAGGAAACCACCCACACGCCCCGCGATCAACGTGGCCGGCACTACGGTGAAAATTACGGCCAAAAGTGCCTGAGTGCCGGCCACGTTGATCGCGCGGCGTGTGCCACCTCATTCAATTATGTTTCAGCATTGTGACCGAGGCTTCAATATACCGAGTATGATTCCTCGACCAGCTTCGCAACGGAAGTACAGGTGTCCGAGAAATTCTGATCCGGTCCCATTAGTGTGTCAAAGACCGGGCGTGAAAGATGTGTAGTACATTGGATGAGGGCATCTAGAACCGCGACGAAAGCATGGCCAAGGCATGTCCACATTCACGCTTACCCAGAAGACCAGGCAGATAAGGCCCCGAGCAAAGCAGACTAACGCAGGAGGAAGGTGGCGCTCGACACGATTGCTGGTCTGGATCTTCTCTGAGAAGGACGGACGTTAGGCGTCATTGCCAGGCTTGGGTAACGGGAGGTACACAGCAGTACTTCTCAAGTCAACCAGCATGACTTTAAGCTCGTACTTAGTACGGCATTTCAGCACGGCGAGCTCTGCGTTTACATCATCATCGTTCTCGCATACCACGCTGCCTCCACCCGGAAACTCAAGATGGCCGCTTTCAAGTACAGGTCTAGCAGGTGAAGCGGTCAGTGCCGGTCACCTTGAGTTTCCGGGCGGAGGCTGCTCGATGTAATTTCGGCGCTGTCACGTGATGACCGGCTGTTTCCTAAATCCCTTCGAAGCGTCGCATCTTCCTTTCCTGGTTTAGAGTCCCACCATACAGCACCGCGTACATTTCCTGATTCTCGTGTGATCGAGCAGCCACTGAAAACAGCCGGATGTGGATGAAGCTGATCTAGGCCACCGGAAGGCAGCATGCAGACGGACATCCGTGAAGCCTTACTACTGACTAACTGGCTGCTGCCACCTGGTCGGCTCGTTGGCAGGATGAAAGTGTCCTTTTAGAGATCAAGGATTTCGATAAGCCAAGTCCTCGACCTTCAGCCAAGCATCTCCGAGATGCATCACTTCCTATCTCGACGAGCTACTTCGCAACATATTTCCTGACTACCAGCGACATTAAGTTGAAGTCCTTATCTCTCGACTCCACATTTGGATACACTAGCGCTGCAGGGCTACCGCCGTGCAATGTGCTAATTGGTTTCAGATACTCGGAATTTACATACAATTACGCCTTCCGCCCTAAGATCTTCGGTTACGGTGTTGGTAAACGCAGCAAAATTCCGATACTCATACGAAACCATTTTCCTCTCCATCCGTATCAATACTGATAAGCTGCTGGCTCAATTTCCAATCGTCTGAGAGGAGGCATCAGCCTTGCACAATCACGCATCTGTTTATCACTCCGTCGTTATCTTGGTGCATCCAACGCTGAACCTTGGAACCTGCACACGATGTCGAGCTACACCAATAGCAAGCCTACCGGTTCGTGCTTACCACTGCTGTACGATAACGCTGCGCAAAACTGGCCCAGGAAGGAGCTACGAGCGTATGTCAGCCCAGAAGTGTCTCTTGCACCACTAGTAAACCCGCCTCCGTATCGAGCTTCAAGCCAGATCGACTTGAGGAGCACCACACGGCAGCGAGCAACGAGAGCAATAGACTGCTGGGACAATCTTCCTTCACTCTTGATAGTATCTACTGGCTTAGCCGTCGAATTTTCTTGAAAACCTGCTTATTCCACCGCCATAGCGTACGCTTTCAGTTTCGATAGTAGGTGGCCGTCTAGACCTTCGAAGATCGCAGCAGGCTATTACCAGATCTTATAGCCCGAGAGCTCGAGGGTGATCTAGGGACACCGAGCCGCCACGCAGTCTGGTCGGACCTCTGCGAGGTCTGCTAGCCACGTTATCTGGCCCCAGCGTGCAGAGTGTTTGAGCTTAGAACTGTCATTGGCTCCGCTCTATCAAGACCGAATTATCCTTACCTTTACCCGCGGATCTACATGTGCTTCCAATCTGGAGTCAGACATCTTGGTTGTCGTCCCCGGAGAAAGGTGACTAACGTCATATCTTTGGATTCTGTCAACGCGTAACACCAGACCAGATAGTGACAAGCTCAGAACTATATAGCAGCTCTTCCTGCGCCTCAAATCGTTGCTTACCACCCTGTCTCATCATCTTCAGAAGACATATAGTGCCTATCGAACATATTCGACAACACCCGGTCCGGCGTTGTGCAACAGAAATATCAAACAATATGTACAATCCGATGCTCCTCTTCCAGGCACCGGAGGTCAACCCGGTGAACAACAAAGCACGAAGTATTCCAGCCTTGAACCCTGTGAATATGTACGGTCGAGTCTGGTTTTTCTCATGGTTCGGCTTCTTCATCGCTTTCTGGTCTTGGTATGCATTCCCACCGCTTCTCACGGTCACCATAGCCAAGGACCTCAACATGTCCACTACCGATGTCCTCAATTCCAACATTGTTGCCCTTGTCGCAACACTGCTTGTTCGGGTTGCTGCTGGACCAGCTTGTGACAAATTTGGACCCAGATGGACTTTCGCTGGGTGTCTCTTCATCGGTGCTATCCCAACTTTCCTCGCAGGTACATGCTACAGTGTTGGTCAACTCATGGCAGTTCGGTTCTTCGTCGGTATACTTGGTGGCAGCTTCGTACCCTGCCAAGTGTGGTCTACTGGCTTCTTCGACAAGAACATCGTCGGAACATCCAACGCTTTCGTGGCTGGTTTTGGTAACTCAGGAGGTGGCATCGTGAGTATCTCGAAACGGCGCATATCACTTTCTGACAAAACTACAGACCTATTTCCTCATGCCTGTCATCTTCGACTCGCTTGTTCGGGATCAAGGTCTTACACCTCACGTCGCCTGGCGGGTCGCTTTTGTCGTCCCAGGTATTTGCATCGTCGTGACCGCGACCGCTCTACTCCTACTGACCCAGGATACTCCGACTGGCAAATGGTCCGAGCGACATCTCGCAACTCAACAGAACCTTCAAGCGCACGGTATTGGGCAGTCCATTGTTGATGCTCCACATGGGGTCCTAGCTGGGAAGGAGGCATCAGGCTCTTCTGGCAGCTCCACTACCCCCACCACCGCGGAGGACGAAAAGGTGTTCGTTGCCGGAGAACGAAAGCCATCTAAATATGCCGACCACGAAGCCCAATTACCGGAGCAATCTATGCTTGAAACTGCAAAAGGTGAAGTCGTCGTCAAACCATCCTTCAAGGAGATGTTGAAGATCATGATCGCTCCACAGACTATTGTCCTCGGGTTTGGCTACTTCAACTCGTTCGGTGCCGAACTAGCCATCAACAGTATCCTCGGAAAGTATTATCACCACAACTTCCCTTCCCTGAGCCAGACAGACTCTGGACGCTGGGCTGCTATGTTTGGCCTCCTGGTAAGCTCTTCCAGTCACCTCACCTCACCGTCGGATCATCACTAACATGTCGTCAGAACGTCGCTTTCCGACCCGCAGGAGGTCTCATCGCTGACTTCCTCTACCAGAAGACAGGTAGCGTATGGGCCAAGAAGCTCTGGCTGGTAAGTTTCCAGACATCGCGTCAAAACATATTTCATTCACAAATCCTAATACTCTCCTCAGGTCTTCCTCGCTGTCATCACAGGCGTCTTCCTCATCGCAATCGGAATCACCGACCCGAGGGATCAAAACACTCTCATCGGTCTGATTGCTGGTATGGCATTCTTCCTCGAGGCCGGGAATGGCGCCAACTTCGCGTATGTCCCGCACGTCTTCCCCCATGCCAACGGTGTCGTTTCTGGCTTCACGGGCGCATTTGGTAACCTTGGTGGAGTCGTGTACGCTATCGTATTTAGGTACAACGGTGTGGATTATGCAAAGTCGATGTGGATCATTGGTGTAATGAGTATTGCAATGAACCTGCCTGGGCTATTCATCAAGCCGTTTCCCAAGGGTCAGATTGGTGGGCACTAGGTGCGAGGATCGAACCATTGGATTTCAGCGCATGGTGTTCAGGTTCGAGGGAAATATGCCGATTCAAAGAACTCTACTACAATTCTTTGAGTAGTACATGTTAGGGCTTTTACAGCCAAGGAGAACGCTAAGTAGTCACCAAGTATGTTCCAGCACTGCGCGAATATGCCATCGTGCGACACCGTGAATTCGCATCCATGGGCTCTGAGCTTAGATGCGAAATAGCAAGTAACCACGCCTTCCAAAACGTCCTTCTCCACTACGTCTACGTGCAAGTCGACTTTAGATCTATCCTTAGTCTACAGTCAACTTCACCTCAAGCCGTCAAACCACCCCGGAAATCTCCCCAACAACCCCGCCACCTCATTATCGCTAACCACAAACTCCCAAACCCCCTTCTCTTGCCCCGGCGCCAATCTGAATGCATACATGTTCTCCCACTCCCATCCCTCGATCGACCGTCCCGCCCCCTCCGGCGACGCCGGGTAAACCCTCCAAGTAATCCAACACATTGCACTCCCCCCGCCACCGGTCTCGCCCAGATCACTTACGACATCGACTCTGTGCCTCTCCATGCGAATGTCCAATCCGATACCATGCGACAACCATTGCTGTAAGTATTTCTCCATTTTCGGTACCTCGGAAGTTGCATCGCCCATGACGATGCGTTGGCCCATGGAGAAGGCGGTGAAGTCAGTAGGACGGTAGTGCGAGAAGAGCGCTTCCGCGATATCTGCCGTTGTAGCTTTTGGGGATGTGCCGAGGGACATTGCTTTCGCGTAGGAGTGGCAGAATGATTCTGCGCGGGCTCTGATCGAGGACATTGCTTTGATTCCTACAGGGCTGGACTATGATATATTGTGCGTGGCCGTGAGAAGGTGAGATGCTGGGTCAATTACTTTGTTCTCGAATTTCATTGTGTAAGTGGGACTCTTATGGCATAGATGTGGCTGGGAGTTGCCCCGGGTGTTCTACGAACTCCAGGCCTGGGCATGCTTCAGGCATCCAGCCGCAGCAAACTTCCATATTCCTTTCACCCAATATAGAGTATTAATTACTTCAAATACACGGCTACTTTTGTTAAGCTCCACACTTCATAGCGGCAACAGTTTTCGCAGAATCGACCTGATGGACCAACATTCCAGGGGCCGACGTATCGTCCGCCTTGACTATCGTTTTCTTCCCGTCGTCCCAGTACAGTGTGCACGACCCGAAATTATTGAGGATGCCAATCCGATCAGGTTCGATCTCGCTGCATGGCTTGCATGTGTGATCCTTCATGACGAGACATTGAGCTTTCGTCAAGTCGTGCTTTTGCCCATCTTTCGGGACGGCCGCCCAGTAGCCGGTCCGATCCCGATTGAGCAGGGAGATGGTCCAGTCGTGGTCGCTGTAGCAGTCTGCGGCGACTATACCTGAGCAGGTCACTGCGGCTACAACGGCGGTTTTGAGAAGGTACATGGTCTTTGATCACAGTCTGTGCAATCTAGATTGGGGAAGTCGGCTTACGTACCTGATGTAAGGGATTTGTTGATGGAGGCAGGTTGTCTGCAATTGTGAAGGCGAGGATAGTTATTTCGAGTTGTTGTCTAGAAGCGTCCGTACTATTGCGCAAAAGGAAAGCTCGACTCGTGGAATAGCGCGGTATATGAACGTTGTCCTAGCTCCATCTAAGTCATCGTGAACCCCGCTGCTTTATGACTGCCGTCTGACCCGAATAGCATGGAAACAAAGGCCGCACGGCTTCCAAAAGAGATAACTGCACAAAGAGTCACCTACCTCTTAATCACTGTCAGCTCGATTAGCATAAGCTAGATGCGGCGTCTGCGCAAGAGCCATATGACTGCGCAGCATCTCCAATCAAGCGCAGGAGGTCGCCCGGGCTCGCTAAGAGCTGGATTCTCGTAGCAGGACCTGTTCGTTGGAATTGCTTCTATTGGCGCAGCATGGCCTCATGTAGCCTTCTGTGTGCTTTGCCATTCGGAGAACTCTTGTGATTTAGGTGAAATTATGGTGCTGCATCGCGACAACGGCTGAGAGACAAGAACAAATCCTGGCGGCTATCCTTCTACAGAGCATGGTATCGTTTACCTACGCATGAGCGTGCATCAAGTTCGAGAGGATGACAAGAGGAAACAAAGGACATCTCTATCTGTTATGTTGGAGTATTCAGCTAGCTATAGGCGTGGGATGATGCTACCAACGATGGTGCTACCAACGATGATGCTACAGCAGCTAACCGTGAGAAGAAGAAACCTGTGGCGGTTGAAAGGGAGTGTGATTTGAATGCTTCGGTGGCGCTATCGGACAACCGTAGCATTCGGCCTTGACAAGGATTGAACCCCACCAAGTGCGACGTCACCTGAGTTGCCCCGAAACTGGGCGGCTAAACAAGATCGCCAGTGGTTTCAACCTGATCCCTGCTCAAGCATGTGTGACAATGTAATACTATGATGTCGTGCCTTGTAGCCTGCTATATCTATTGACCCTCCCGCGATACTGCCAATACATCTGGAATGACGGATACAGGAGAACAGCGCATCAACCTCGAAGATAACAGCGAAAAGGAAACATCAAACATGGCAGACAAGCAAGAGGAAGAGCAACCTCAAGAGCAAGGGCAGGACCAGCAGGCGCAGGCCAAAGAAGGAGGTAGTATGTCTTACGCCTTGAGGCGAGGATATCACAAAGTAGGCTGACGATGCTCTAGGCTGGTACGAGAAGCCAGAGGGGATGGGGAACTCCGCAGGCGACTGGGTACAGGGCAAGCTCAACCCTGTCGGCCAGTACACAGGCAAAGGTTTCGAGACAATTGGCAAGCCTGTGGGAGGCCTCATCGACCCGCTAGTTGGTGGTCTCATGCGGACTGGGGAGGCGTTTGGCGACCAGTTGAATGTCGGATATGGCAACAAGGAGGGTGGACCGGCTAAGCAGCAAGAGGCAGAAGGGCAGCGCATGAAGGAGCCAATTGCTGGACAAGAGCCGACTGGCGACAACCCATTGGGACTGAACCCTAAGTCCTGATTCGCAGGTTGAATGTAACTTGCGAAAGTAGGAGGCAAATACCGTGAAATATACCCTAGCATTATCCAGAAAGCTGTATGGCCGGTCTCCCCATGGCTTGAACATCCTACAAGTCCCATCCTCATACAAGCCATTCTATCTCGGGGCATTTACGTGAGCAGTCTTAGGGATATCTGTACCGACAGCTGCCGTGACGCCAGCATCGATGGGTAAAATGAGGCCTGTGACCCATCTGCTCTCCTCGGATGCTAGCCACCTGACCGCAGCTCCAATATCCCATCCTGACCCTTCCGTTTTCAGCAAGCTTCTGTTCTTCCTAGACTCTCTTGCCTCGGGCGTCATGCCGCGTCCATACATCATCTAAAGCGTGTTAGCAGTCTTCCGTGTACAAATGAATCAACCCACAGGTGTATAGACCATCCTGTATGGCGTTAGTGACCGCAACAGAAACGATAGGGTCTACTTACCCAGGACACACGCAATTGACTCGGATACCATCTGGAGCATGGTGATGTGCCATAGCTCTGGTCATGTTGACCACGGCACCCTTGGTCGTAGGATATAGCAAGTGGGGGGTACCGCCCTTAATGCCAGCCACGCTACCCATGTTGATGATACTGCCGCGATATCCACGCCCAGCATCATTCTTGACCATTTCGGGGATAGCAAACTTCGACATATTCACCATCGTGCTAATGTTGATCTCTAGTCCCTTCGCCCAATCCGCCATGTCGACTTCAACAGCTGTACCCGCAGCCCCTCCCACACCGACGCAGTTGAACAGAATGTCGAGTCTTCCGTAAGTATCGACAGCAGTTTTCACTATCCGCTCACAGTCTGCGAGGGATGTGACATCTGCTTGCACTGGAATAGCTTTGCCCTTACCTTCTGCCAGAATCATCTCCACTGTCCGCTTCGCAAGCTCTTCATCCCGGTCCACGCAGACAACGCTGCAGCCGTCTTCCGCCATCAGAATAGCTGCAGCTCTGGCGTTGCCGATACCATCCCCTAACGCTCCAGCTCCTGTAATGATCGCGACTTTGCCGGCCAATGACCTATCTGGCCGGATGAGCTCGTCTGTCATTCTGGTGTAGATAGAAAGTCTCTATCACTCTGTATCAACTCTTGCTTGACTGAGTGATAGCAGCTTCCGGCTCTCTTGTAGCTTCGGCAATCTTATTAGTACTTACATCGATGCCTCCGCATAAGTGTGGTCATGGGGATGAGGAGAAATCTCCGACTCCAGCCTGAAAGGCTATGCTGCCTTTGCTTGATCAATCAGCAACCTGGACGTGCCGGGGCATATCTTTCGGTTCGAGAGCTGCAAAATTATGAGTTGACTTCTGCTCACGCCCATGCGACGAAATTACTGTGTTTTGAAAGCAAGGGCAACTCTTGAAATCGCGGAGGTTGAGATTGGGGGCATGCCCTGCTCAAAAGTCCAGCCCGGGCGGGAGGCGGCAAGTCTAGCCGGAGCCGGCGAAGTGCTTCCTTTGCCGATAAGCGCTTCTCTTGAGCTCTTGTGGACGGCAATCCTCCGCGCAGTATCGAGCTTCCCTAGAGCACTAAAAGATAAGACATATCATCATGAACACGCGAGATCTATCTTCTAAGATGTCAAGTCCTGGGTACTCGTCAGGGTTCTCCTCCCTCAGCAAGCTTTTGCAAGGCTTTTGATAGTGACTGTCGCTTTCGCGAAGGACAGACGAATTCGCCAGCCGACGAAGACATCGAGTAGGCCCAAGCCCGGAGTCAAAACAGTCGAACTTGTGTCAGACGGCTAGCTAGACTCCAGGTAGCGTGACGATCTCATAATGGCCAAATCCGAGCAAGAGACTCAAGACGAGAAGCCGCTTACCATCGCAGAATTCGAAGCTGTCGCCAAAGGAAAGCTCAGGCAGCAAGTATGGGACTACTATGCCTCAGGCGCCGAAGAGCAAATCTCCATCAAACGCAACACAGAAGCGTTCTCACGACTGATCCTCCGACCGCGTTACATGAGAGATGTCAGCAATATTGATACCTCCACGACTCTATTCGGCAAGGAATATGCCTTTCCCATCGGCATTAGCCCCAGCGCAATGCAGAAGCTCGTCGGCGGCGAAGGCGAGGTTGACGTGGCACGCGCAGCAGCCGCCCGAGGCACATTCATGATCTTGTCGTCGAATGCAACGTGTCCACTCGAAGATGTAATTGAGGCAGCAGGTGGACCGGACGCACATTTCTGGTTTCAGCTCTACGTCTCACAGAACCGGGAGAAATGCGCGAAATTGATCAAACGGGCTGAAGCTGCTGGCTACAAGGCTCTAGCGGTAACAGTTGATACCCCGGTACTGGGAAACAGGATCAACGAACGGAAGAAACAGCTCATCCTTCCTCCGCCTCTGTCGCTGTCTAACCTTGAGGACGACGACCCGGACCGCGCGAAGAAGCCAAGTCTGAACCGAGAACTCCTGCAGGCCACGAACCGAGAGGAAGCAGATCGGATCCAGGAAGCCGCTAGAAGTCGAGGTGTTCTCAACGATGCAAGCCTAACATGGCACGAAACGATACCCTGGCTTCGGAAGCAGACGAACACGATGAAAGTTGTGGTCAAGGGTGTGCTGACGTTTGAGGATGCATTGCTAGCTGTGCAGCACGGTGCGGATGCTATCGTAGTTAGTAACCACGGTGGAAGGCAGCTTGATGGTGTAGCGAGCACGATTGAGGCGTTGGTGGAGGTTGTAGATGCTGTGAAGGGACGGGTGCCAGTTCTTGTGGACGGCGGGATTACGAGAGGGACCGATGTTTTCAAGTGCTTGGCGCTTGGCGCGGACTTCTGTCTCGTGGGACGGCCAGCATTGTGGGGCCTTGCTTATGATGGCGCAGAGGGTGTCAAAATGGTATTGGATGTTCTCGAGAGGGAGCTGAGTCGGACGATGGCGCTGAGCGGTGCCAGAAACCTGCGGGAGATCGAGAAGGGCATGCTCGGGGTCGAGAGAAGAGATGGGTTTGGGATTGCGAAGCTTTGAAAACACTGGCCACCACGTGGATATTCATGCTGCACCCTGGCGGTCGTGGCGCTGCTGCATCTCTAGCTATCATGCCAGAATGCTGGGTCAGATTCAGGTACGTTTCGTGATCGCAAAGTATTTCCAAATCGGCTTGTGGCATGCAGTACCCCATGACACTGGCAGGGGACACTACGATGGTATGTTTGGAAGTGAGCACCAGAAGCTTGGAAGTTCGGACGAAATCGATCAGATGCTCGGCAGGCGACCAGCCAAGCTGCCTCAAGGGACATGCGATGTGCGACTTTTTTCGGTTGTGGCGTTTTGCTTCATTCGGAAGGCCATCATCGTCGCAAGCAAGTCAGCTGGCCATCAGAGTCGTTGCACTGGTGCAAGTCTGCAACAAAACAAAAGGCACTCAGGCAGATTCGCGTCCAGAAAAACGGTGAAGATCACTTTGGCGATCCCGCCCTATCAGGAGCATGAGGGGTGTTTCGTTGATTGGTGCTTGTACCTCAGTCAGCGTCCTAAATATACTTCATGACCAATGATAAGTAAGTGCTTGAGCCAATCGCCATCGTGCTTCGATCAAAGCCTTGAAAGTGGGTCTCGTTTGGGAGGCCTTACGAACAAGTAGAGAGAAGGTGCTTTTGATGACTGCCGACAACATGCGGTCGGCGGCGCCGGTAGGAGGTCCCAAAAGAAAGCCAGTGTAGATAGATGGGAATGATCTGGGTTGTGCAACAATGCTTTATCATCCTAGTTTGCTTCACCATCCTTTTATAAACAAGCGTCGCTTTCTCCCTATTGCCATCCTACTGAAAGATGCTCAAGAATGAGCGCATTGTCAGCACAAGATTCCAGGAGGATGTTGATTCTCTCAATGATACACCAGGTATGGGTATGAACGCCAGCAGCGAGCAGGTTCCGCAGTACGAGGAGCAGCTGGGTCATAAAGAACAGATACAACTCACATGGCGGTCATGGGTGGTGGTACTCATAACGTGCTTTGCGCAGATGGCGCAAGTCTTTGTCATTGCTGGTTCTGGCCAGAACATAACATTTATCGCGAGAGATCTCGGAAATGCTTCCCTGGCTGCATGGGTTA
>Ga0210040_10004380_pt1 | contig 18500 bp, 19 predicted proteins | sample CryGeyCG12114_NA_FD_185462 | JGI IMG/M metagenome (GOLD analysis project Ga0210040, IMG submission 185462) | Groundwater microbial communities from aquifer - Crystal Geyser CG19_WC_8/21/14_NA (SPAdes) (version 2) | ecosystem: Environmental > Aquatic > Deep subsurface > Groundwater | place: USA...
TCGCTCACTTCACTCGAGGCCGAGGTCGCTGAGGCCGATCGCTGAGTAGTAGGGGTAGCCCGCCGCCTCGATGATCTCCTTCGCACCCGTCGCCCGGTCGACGACGACGGCGACGGCTGCGATCTCAGCGCCTACTTTCAGCAGCGCCTCGATGGCTTTGAGTGGCGAACCGCCGGTCGTCGAGGTGTCCTCGACGACGACGACGCGCTTGCCGGCGAGATCGGGGCCCTCCACCTGCTTGCCGCGGCCGTGGTCCTTCGGCTCCTTCCGCACGACGAAAGCGTCGTAGCCATGTCCGCTCGCCGCTCCCTGGTGCAGGATCGCTGACGCGATCGGGTCGGCACCCATGGTGAGGCCGCCGACAGCGGCGACATCGGGCACCTCGGCGATGAGGTCGAGCATCACCCGCCCGATCAGCGGAGCGACCCGGTGGTCGAGGCTCACTCGACGCAGGTCCACGTAGTAGGTGGCCTTCTTACCGCTGGTGAGGGTGAAGTCGCCGTGGAAGACGGCATCGGACTTGATGTAGTCGATCAGCTGATCGCGCGCGTCGGTCACGCGATCCACACTAAGTGTTCCTCGATATCGTGGACGCATGCGCGTCGCGACATGGAACGTCAATTCGATCCGGGCACGCGTCGACCGCGTCGTCGACTGGCTTGTCCGCGAGGACATCGATGTCCTCGCGATGCAAGAGATCAAGTGCAAACCCGAGCAGTTCCCCGAGCAGCCGTTCCGCGACGCCGGCTACGAGCTCGAGATCCACGGCGCGAACCAATGGAACGGTGTCGCCTTCGCGAGCCGGCTGCCCATGGAGGACGCCGGCCAGGGTTTCGATGCGATCCCCGGCTTCGGCAAGCCCACGGACGACGGTTCGCTTCCCATCGAGGCCCGGGCGTTGGCGGTCACCGTCGAGGGTGTTCGACTGTGGAGCCTGTATGTGCCCAATGGTCGCGCACTCGGTGATCCGCACTACGACTACAAACTCGAGTGGCTCGATCGCCTGGCCGCGGGCACGAAGACGTGGCTTACCGAGAACCCCGGCACTCCCCTGGCGTTGATGGGCGACTGGAACATCGCCCCCCTCGACACCGACGTGTGGGACCTCGCCCTCTTCGAAGGCTCGACCCACGTGTCCGAGCCTGAGCGCACCGCATTCAACTCATTCCTCGAACTCGGACTTTCCGATGTAGTCCGCGAGCGAGTCCCCGTCGGCTACACCTACTGGGACTACAAGCAGCTGCGCTTCCCCCGCAATGAAGGCATGCGCATCGACTTCATCCTCGGCTCCGACGCCTTCGCCGAACTGATCACCGACGCGTCGATCCACCGCAACGAGCGCAAAGGGACCGCGCCGAGCGACCACGTTCCCGTCGTCGTCGACCTCGAAATGGCGACCAGCCTCGACGACGACCGCCCCATGATCTTCTGAACTGAGTACGGCACTCCCTTGGGTGCACTCGCCGGGCACAGTCACAGCTATTCGCGAGCCAGCCACATGAACTTCCAGGAGGCGTAACCTACCCTCTCGTCATGGCCGCCGTCCCTCACCCCTTCGCTTCTGCCGCTCACCCGCGCCATCGGTCTAACGAGTCACGATTTCGTCGCACATTGACCGCGCTTCGTTCACACCTCGGCATCCGCCGCCCGCGCTTTCTCCGTGGCCCGCGCCTCGACACCCCAGCCGTCGCCCCGGTGGTTGCCACGAAGCGTTTGCGTCTTCGTCCACACCGGATGGAGGACGCTGCTGCCTGGTATGAGATCCAGTCGAACCCCGAGGTAGTCCGCTACCTCGACTGGCCGCTGCGCGACGCGAAAGAGTCCCTCGAACACCTGAAGCACCGCACCCAGCACACCGTGCTGTTGCAAGCCGGTGACTTTCTCGCCCTCGCCATCGAGAGCGAGGGCATCGTCGTTGGCGACGTGTCGCTGCATCTGCGTGATGTTCGCAACCGACGAGTCGAAATGGGCTGGGTCCTCAACCCCGCTCACAGCGGTCGCGGGTATGCGACGGAGGCCGCGGCGGCGGTCGCGACGTTCGCCTTCGAGCACCTGAACGCGCACGAGATCACCGCAGTCATCCGCCCCGGCAACGAACGGTCCATCGCTCTTGCGACGCGACTCGGCTTCGTGGGCGAGCCCGAGGAGATGCTGCTGACCCGCGAACGGTTCGACAGCCGACCGGCACTCGCCTACCTGACCAATGAGACCGAGGCGACAACCGGCCCGGTCCCGATCGTCTGGCCCCAGCCCACGGTCTCCTGAGCGACTGAAAGAAAAGGCCCGCGCCACCCTCAATGGGTTGCGCGGGCTTTTTCGCTTATCGACCTAGAACTCCCAGTCCTCGTCTTCGGTGGCGACGGCCTTGCCGATCACGTAGCTGGAGCCGGAGCCGGAGAAGAAGTCGTGGTTCTCGTCGGCGTTCGGTGACAGCGCGGACAGGATCGCCGGGTTCACGTCGGTCACCGTGCTCGGGAAGAGCCCCTCGTAGCCGAGGTTCATCAGCGCCTTGTTCGCGTTGTAATGCAGGAACTTCTTGACGTCTTCGGAGAGGCCGACTCCGTCGTAGAGGCTCTCGGTGTACGCGGCCTCGTTGTCGTAGAGCTCATAGAGGAGAGAGAAGGTGTAGTCCTTCAGCTCTTCCTTGCGCTGCTCGCTCACCCGCTCGAGCCCGCGCTGGAACTTGTAGCCGATGTAGTAGCCGTGCACGGCCTCGTCGCGGATGATCAACCGGATCATGTCGGCGGTGTTGGTCAGCTGCGCGCGGCTCGACCAGTACATCGGCAGGTAGAAGCCCGAGTAGAAGAGGAATGACTCGAGCAGGGTCGAGGCGACCTTGCGCTTCAGCGGGTCGTCACCGTGGTAGTACTCGAGGACGATCGAGGCCTTCTTCTGCAGGAATTCGTTGTCCTCCGACCAGCGGAAAGCCTCGTCGATCTCGCGTGACGACGCGAGCGTCGAGAAGATCTGCGAGTAGCTCTTCGCATGCACCGACTCCATGAACGCGATGTTCGTGTACACCGCCTCTTCATGAGGGGTGATCGCGTCAGGGATGAGCGACACCGCGCCCACCGTGCCCTGGATGGTGTCGAGCAGGGTGAGCCCCGTGAACACCCGCATGGTGAGCTCACGTTCCTCGGGCTTCAGCCGCGCCCACGACTGGACGTCGTTCGAGATCGGCACCTTTTCGGGCAGCCAGAAGTTGTTGGTGAGACGGTTCCAGACCTCGAGGTCCTTATCGTCGACGACCCTGTTCCAGTTGATCGCGCTGACGCGGTCGACCAGTTTGAGCTTCTCGGTCATATTCCTGATTCCGTATCTGTCGAAGTCGATGCGTCAGAGCATGCAGCTGACGCAGCCGTCGACCTCGGTGCCTTCGAGAGCGAGCTGGCGGATGCGCACGTAGTAGATGGTCTTGATGCCCTTCTTCCACGCGTAGATCTGAGCGCGGTTGACATCGCGGGTCGTGGCGGTGTCTTTGAAGAACAGGGTGAGCGAGAGACCCTGGTCGACGTGCTGGGTCGCCGCCGCGTAGGTGTCGATGATCTTCTCGGGGCCGATCTCGTACGCGTCCTGGTAGTACTCGAGGTTGTCGTTCGTCATGAACGGCGCCGGATAGTAGACGCGGCCGAGCTTGCCTTCTTTGCGGATCTCGATCTTCGATGCGATCGGGTGGATCGACGAGGTCGAGTTGTTGATGTAACTGATCGACCCGGTCGGCGGGACAGCCTGCAGGTTCTGGTTGTAGATCCCGAACTGCATGACGCTCTGCTTCAGCGCCTCCCAATCACCCTGGGTGGGGATCTCGATACCCGCGTCGGCGAAAAGCTGTGCCACACGCTCGGTCTGCGGAGCCCACACCGCGTCGGTGTACTTGTCGAAGAACACTCCCGAGGCGTAGTCGGAGTTCTCGAAGCCGTCGAACCTGTCGCCTGTCGCGATCGAGATGTTGTTCGATGCGCGAAGGGCGTGGAACAGCACCGAGTAGAAGTAGATGTTCGTGAAGTCGATGCCCTCTTCGCTGCCGTAGTGGATGCGCTCGCGAGCGAGGTAGCCGTGCAGGTTCATCTGGCCGAGACCGATCGCGTGGGTCTTGGCGTTGCCGGTCGCGATCGACGGGACGGCGCGGATGTTGCTCGCAACCGAGACGGCTGTGAGCGCACGGACCGCGGTCTCGACGGTTCGGCCGAGGTCGCCGCCGTCCATCGCGAGCGCGATGTTCATCGACCCGAGGTTGCAGGAGATGTCCTTGCCGATCTCCTTGTAGCCGAGATCTTCGTCGAGGATGCTCGGGGTGTTCACCTGGAGGATCTCGGAGCACAGGTTGCTCATGTTGATGCGGCCGGCGATCGGGTTGGCCTTGTTCACCGTGTCCTCGAACACGACGTAGGGGTAGCCCGACTCGAACTGCAGCTCGGCGAGGGTCTGGAAGAAGTCGCGAGCGTTGATCTTGGTCTTGCGGATGCCCGGGTTGTCGACCATCTCGCGGTACTTCTCGGAGACCGAGATGTCGGCGAACGGCTTACCGTAGATGCGCTCGACGTCGTACGGCGAGAAGAGGTACATCGGCTCGTTGTTCTTGGCGAGCTCGAACGTGATGTCGGGGATGACGACACCGAGGCTGAGGGTCTTGATGCGGATCTTCTCGTCGGCGTTCTCACGCTTGGTGTCGAGGAAGCGCATGATGTCGGGGTGGTGCGCGCTCAGGTAGACGGCACCGGCACCCTGACGGGCACCCAACTGGTTCGCGTAGGAGAAGGAGTCTTCGAGGAGCTTCATCACGGGGATGACACCGGACGACTGGTTCTCGATCTTCTTGATCGGGGCGCCGTACTCACGGATGTTGCTGAGCAGCAGGGCGACACCGCCACCGCGCTTCGACAGCTGAAGCGCCGAGTTGATACCGCGGCCGATCGACTCCATGTCGTCTTCGAGACGCAGAAGGAAGCAGGAGACGAGCTCGCCGCGCTGAGCCTTGCCCGCGTTGAGGAAGGTGGGGGTCGCGGGCTGGAAGCGGCCGGCGGTCATCTCGTCGACGAGCTCGTTCGCGAGCTGCTCGTCGCCGACGGCGAGGGTCAGGGCCGTCATCACGACACGGTCTTCGAACCGCTCGAGGTAACGGCTGCCGTCGAAGGTCTTCAGCGTGTAACTCGTGTAGTACTTGAACGCGCCGAGGAACGTCGGGAAACGGAACTTCGCGGCATATGCGCGGTCGGTGAGCGCGGCGACGAAGTCGTAGGAGTACTGGTCGAGGACCTGCTTCTCGTAGTAGTCGTTCTCGACCAGATAGTCGAGACGCTCTTTGAGGCTGTGGAAGAAGACCGTGTTCTGGTTGACATGCTGCAGGAAGTACTGGCGCGCAGCCTGCCGGTCGGCGTCGAACTGGATGTTGCCGTCGGCGTCGTACAGGTTCAACATCGCGTTGAGCGTGTGGTAATCGAGCTGAACCGGCGCCACCGTTGGGGCGGGCAGTGTTGTGCTCATAGGGTCTCCATTCCTTCCCGGACGGCGCGGACGTCGTCGGGGGTTCCGAAAAGTTCGAAACGGTAGAGATGCGGAACCTTGCATTTCACGGCGATGATGTCGCCGGCGATTCCGTATGCGCTACCGAAGTTCGTGTTCCCGGCGCCGATGACGCCGCGGATGAGGGATCGATTGCCCTCGTGATTGAGGAAGCGGATGACCTGCTTGGGCACCGCGCCCTCTCCGTTGCCGCCCCCGTAGGTCGGCACGATCAGCACATAGGGCCGATCGGTGTGCAGCGGCGCATCCCGCGCATAAAGAGGGATGCGCCGCGCAGGGAGATCGAGCTTCTCGGCGAATCGGTGCGTGTTGCCCGATGCGCTCGAAAAGTAGACGACCTCATTCACTGCGATCACGCGATTTTGGTCGCGAGCTCCTCAATGCGGTCTGGGCGGAAGCCCGACCAGTGGTCGTCTTCGGTGACGACGACGGGAGCCTGCATGTAGCCGAGCTCCTTGACGGTTTGCAGAGCGTTCTCATCGGTGGACACGTCGAAGATCGTGTACTCGATGCCCTTCTTGTCGAGCGCACGGTAGGTAGCGGTGCACTGAACGCAGGACGGCTTGCTGTAGACGGTAATGGCCACCTGAAGGCCTCGCTTTCCCCTTGGTGTTCTTGGTTGTTTCAACGCTCTGAACACTGCTCGTATGCCTGATTCGTTGGAATCTGACAGCGGCTCCCCCGCCGCACATCGATACTACATATGCGCACTGACATTGCTAGTCACCACTACATGATGTGGTCGGCGTGTCGCGGTGGTCAGGACGGGCTGTGCATAGAACGTGGCGCGGTATCAGGAGTTTTGCTGTCTGGGGAGAGTGGTTCTCCACAGGCAGCGATATCTGTGGACGGTGTTCGAAGCGGCGTGTCGCCCTGACGGCCGAGACGCTGTTCGACTTGTCTACGCCAGACCCCCGACATCGATGTCGGAGGTCCGCAGGAAACTCTTCTCCATGCAGTCGACACCCCTCGGTCCTGTGCCAACGAAGAGCAACTCAGCTCGGCCGTTGCTCGATATCCGGCGCATCTACACCGAGGAGACGTCCGCGAATTCGCACCGCGGTCGACAGATCATCGACCGCTGGCCCGAGGCCGAACTGGTGCGAGTGGACAGTCACTGGCAGATCCCCGAGTTGCACGGCGACGAACGCAACGCCCGCCGGTGGGTTCGCATCAAGACCGAGGCTCTCGTGCTCGGTGAGAAGAAGTCCGTCGCGGTCCGACCCAATGGCCGCTCGGCCGACTTCATCGCCCCGTCGCTCGCGAACGGCTGTGCGATGGCGTGCGCCTATTGCTACGTTCCGCGCCGGAAGGGCTACAGCAACCCCGTCACGACCTTCACCAACATCGAGCAGATCGCGGGAGCGATCTCTCGACACGCCTCCCGCCAAGGTCCGAAGACCGACCCGAATCAGTGCGACCCGCACGCCTGGGTGTACGACATCGGTGAGAACAGCGATTGCAGCGTCGACGCGGCGATCAGCGACAACGTACGCGACGTCGTCGACCTGTTCCGTGACCTTCCCTACGCCAAAGCGTCGTTCGCCACCAAGCACGTCAACCGCGACCTCCTCGACTGGGATCCCCAGGGCCGCACACGAGTGCGGTTCTCACTCATGCCCGCGGAAACGGCGAAGGTGACCGACATCCGCACCTCCCCCGTGGCCGAGCGGATCGCGGCGATCGACGATTTCGTCGCCGCGGGCTACGAGGTGCACGTCAACTTCTCGCCGATCATCGTCGCAGACGGCTGGCTCGAGCGCTGGGCGGAGCTCCTGGATCAACTGGCCGACGGCACGAAAGCGTCGACCAAGAAGCAGCTCGCGTGCGAGATCATCTTCCTCACGCACAACGAGCGGCTCCACGAGGTGAACCTCGGCTGGCATCCGCGTGCCGAAGAAACGCTTTGGCGGCCCGACCTGCAAGAGCCCAAGGTTTCACAGAACGGCCAGGTGAACGTCCGCTATCGAGTGGAGCGCAAGCGCCGCTATCTCGAGGACTTCCGCTCACTCGTCGCGGGCAAAGCGCCGTGGTGCACCGTGCGCTACGCGTTCTGATCGCGTGGAGCGCCGTCCGGTCAGCTGTTCGGCACCGTCTCCTGGGACTGCCCCTCAGGCGCTCCGGGCATCCCGCCGCCGCCGAAGCCCTGCCCCGGTCCACCGAACTGCGTCTGTGTCGAAGAACCCATCGAATATCCGATGAACCCTCCGGCGATGCCGCCTATGGCGAGGCCCGCGATGAGGGTCGCGGCGATGGCTACCGGCAGCAGCCAGAGCGGACGTTCGGGCCGCGAGCTGCCCGAGTCCTGGGCCGGCATCGCGGTCCGCTGCGTCGCGGCAGTGGGCGCCTGTGGCGCCGCGGAAACGGTCGGCGTTGCAGTAGCGGTCGCCGCGGTGTTGTTCGCGGGAATCTGTTCGGTCGGTTGCTCGGTTCGGGTTTCCATCATCTGACTCCTTAGTGCGTCTGCGGTTCGCACGTTAGGAGCTGCTGCCAAACGTCCTTTCTGCGTTGGATATGTAAATCCGAAGGAAGTTCAGGCGAGAAGCAGTGAAACGACCAGCAGAACAGGGAGGGAGCCGACCGTCGTGATGAAAACGACGTCCCGGGCCAGGACGACTCCGCGGTCGTATCGCTGCGCGTAGTTGAAGACGTTCTGCGCCGCAGGCAGGGCGGCGAGCACCACGACGGCTCGCAAAGCCTCCCCTTCGAGCCCGAGCGCAGTGGCCGTCAGCCAAGCCACGAGCGGCATGACGATCAGTTTGAGCGCACTCGCGACGACCACGTCGCGGCGCCCGCTGTTCGCCGCGAACACGCGCTGGCCGTGCAGTGACATGCCGTAACCGATGAGGACGACGGGGACGGCGGCCGCACCGACCATGCGGAACGGCTCCATGACGGGGTCGGGCAGTTCGATGCCGGAGACCGCGACGAGCACCCCGAACGCGGAGCCGATGAGCAACGGATTCCTCAGCGGTTGAAGCAACGTCCGCGCAAGCGAGACGCGGCCGCGAATGCTGATGTCGAGGATCGTGAGCGCGATCGGCGCCAGAAGGAGGAGCTGCATCAGCAATACCGGCGCCGAGTATGCGGGGCTGCCCAGCACATATACCGCTACGGGAATACCGATGTTGTTGGCGTTGACGTAGCCGGATGCGAGCGACCCGATGACCGCCTCAGGAACGGCGCGGCGGAAGACCAGCAAGGCGATGCCGGCGAAGGCGAGCGCGCAGACGACGGCACTCACGGCGGCGACCACCAGCCCCGAAGAGAAGAGCGTGTGCACGTCGGCGTCGGCGAGGACCGTGAACAACAGACACGGCGAAAGGACGAAGAACACGAGTCGACTGAGGACGAAAGGAGCGCGATCGCCGAGGATTCCGAAAGCCCCAACGAGATAACCTGCGCCGATCACAGCCGCGATCACGGCGAACCCCGTCAGCACCCCCGTCATGGGCTCCAGTTTGTCCTGCTGCGGTGCGTGCCACCAATCGAGCCTCACAGCATGGTCACCGCCGCCGTCAGGGCAGGATTGCAGAGTGCAGCTACACGATGAGGACAAGCGCTCGTTCGCGTCCGACAACTACGCAGGTGTTCACCCCGACGTCATGGCGGCCATCGTCGAAGCGAACGGGGGCCATCAGGTCGCCTATGGCGAAGACGAATACACCGCGCGCCTCTCGGAGGTCGTGCGAGAGCACTTCGGCGAATCGGCCGAGACCTACCCCGTGTTCAACGGGACGGGCGCGAACGTCGTCGCTCTGACCTCGATGCTTCCGCGATGGGGGGCCGTGATCACCACCGACACCGCACACATCCACACCGACGAGGCCGGCGCACCGGAGCGGGTCAGCGGGCTGAAACTGCTCACCGTAGCGTCGCCCGACGGCAAGCTCACTCCCGACCTGATCGCAAAGGAGGCGTGGGGATGGGGCAACGAACACCGGCCGCAGCCGCTCGCCGTGAGCATCACGCAGACGAGCGAGCTCGGCACCGTATACGCACCGTCCGAAGTGCGCGCCGTCGCCGACTTCGCACACGAGCATGGGATGGCGGTCCATATGGACGGCGCGCGGATCTGGAACGCCGCGGCCGCGCTCGGAGTTCCGTTTCGAGAGTTCACCTCTGACGCCGGTGTCGATGTCGTGAGCTTCGGCGGCACGAAGAACGGCGTCCTCGGAGCTGAAGCCATCATCGTGATCGATCCGACGCGTGTCAGCGGTCCCGTCTTCGTCCGAAAGCTCAGCATGCAGCTTTCGAGCAAGATGCGTTTCGCGAGCGCCCAGCTCCTCTCGCTCTTCGACAACGATCTGGGATTGCGTATCGCCGCACACGCGAACGCGATGGCGGAGCGCCTTCGCTCGCAGCTCGAAGGCACTCCCGGTCTCGCGTTCAGTCAGGCGACCGACGCCAACGCCGTATTCGCCGAGCTCGACAATGCCGCGGCTGACCGCATCCGACAGCGGTACCGGTTCTACGACTGGAACCGCGCCGCCGGTCAAGTGCGCTGGATGTGCGCTTTCGACACGACGGAAGCCGATGTCGACGGCTTCGCTGCGGCGATCCGAGAGGAACTGGCGACGGGGTAGCCTGCGCGAACCCTGAAAGCACAATGGGAGCCCATTGGTAGTCGACCCGGAGCGGTCCGCGCTTTCGTACCGTTGACATATGCGTATGCGCCGCCCCCTCGTTCTTCTCCCCCTTGCCGTCTCGATCGCTCTCCTCACCGGATGCACTGGGGAGAACGCTCAGCCCGTCGGGGCGCAGTCACCCGATCCGGTCTCCGAGGACGCGCTCCTGGTCTCTCTCGAAAGCGTCGCCCCCGGCCTCGGGGATCAGTCCTCGATCGACGACGCCGACACCATCTGCAGTGCGATCGAAGAGGGCGATAGCGCTGAGGACATCGACGAGCTGTTCGTCGAAATCTTCAGCGATCAGGCCGAGGGCGAGTTGACTATCGACGACGCGCGCAACGGCGTCGTCGTCATCACCACCGATTACTGCGGCGAATAGCGATATCAGCGGCGGGAACGCTTGTCGAGCGCCGCCAACCTTTCGGCCGCGCGGCTGAGTACTCGTCGTGCCTCCTGTGCGCTGTCATCGGCATCATCCAGTTCGCTACGCAGCGTACGGAGCGTTGCGCCCGACGCGGTGAGTCGATCTTCGAGCTCCTCGAGCTGGCGACGTAGCGAGTCGGCATCCGCCCGCAGTTCGTCGCGTTCTGCGCGCGCTGTGTCGTGTTGCTTTTTCAGCTCGCGGAGCGCCGCATCGGCGTCTCGCGATTCGGACTCGGCGTCGGCCTTCTCCCGGCGGCGTTGCTCGAGTTCCGCGGCCTTGCGCTGTCGAGCCTCTTCGAGCTCATCGCGGCTCTGCCTCGAAGCCTTCGTCTCAGGAGATCGCTTCGCCGGAGCTCCCTGCCCCCCGGCGAGCGCACCGTCGAGGTCGACAGGATCGAATCCAGTGGTGCTGAGCGAACGGGTGAGCCGTCCGGACCGGATTGCGTCGGAAGCCGCGGAGTCGGCGAGCGCAGCCTGCAGAGTCTGCTCGATATCCTGACGCGCTGCGGCCGACACCGTCTGGCCGAGCTCTTCGCCGAGGGCTTGCGCCTCGGCCGCGAGCTGCCGGATCAGTGCGCGACGCTGGGCCGTGAGCGTGCGCAACGCATCGGGATCGAGGTCTTCCTGCGCATCGCGCAACGACTGACCGAGGGAAGCGAACCCGTCCATGAGCGCTCCTCGCTCGCGAGCGAGAGTGTTCACCGCCCACGCCGCGACGGACGGCTTCGGGAGCCGCCCAACCGCAGCCGCCAGCTCACGATCGCCTTCACTGCGTGCTCGCTTCACGGCCGCGGCGCGCTCGGCGATGAATCGGGCCGGCGGCTCGGCATAGAGATCGTCCGCTACCTCGGCCAGATTCATCGCCCGTGCCGGCCTCAGTCTGGAAGGGGTTCGAAACGGTCGATCGCGAGTTCATCACCGATGGCAGCGACATCGACGCGAACCGTGTCGCCGTCCCGGATGGTGCCGCCCAGGAGCGCCCGCGCGAGGCGGTCGTCGATCTCCTGCTGCATGAGCCGCCGAAGCGGACGTGCACCGTAGATGGGGTCGTATCCTCGGTCCGCCAACCAGCTGCGCGCGGCCGGGGTCACGGCCAACTGCAGGCGCCGTTCGGACAGCCGACGCTCCAGGCGGTCGATGTAGAGCGAGACGATCTGACCGAGATCGCCGATCGACAGCGCCGAGAACACCACGATGTCGTCGAGTCGGTTCACGAATTCCGGCTTGAAGGCCTGCCTGACGAGGGCCTGCACGGCCTCTTCTTTCTGCGCATCGGTCAGCGACGGCTCCACCAGGAATTGCGAACCGAGGTTGGAGGTGAGGATGAGAATGACGTTGCGGAAATCGACCGTACGACCTTGGCCGTCGGTGAGGCGTCCGTCATCGAGCACCTGAAGGAGGATGTCGAAGACTTCGGGATGCGCCTTCTCGACCTCGTCGAGGAGCACGACCGAATACGGTCGTCGCCTGACCGCTTCGGTCAGTTGGCCGCCCTGCTCGTAGCCGACGTATCCGGGAGGGGCTCCGACCAGGCGTGAAACAGCGAATTTCTCGCTGTACTCGCTCATATCGATGCGGACCATCGCCTTCTCGTCATCGAAGAGGAACTCGGCGAGGGCTCTGGCGAGCTCGGTCTTTCCGACACCTGTCGGCCCGAGGAACAGGAACGAGCCCGTCGGCCGGTCGGGGTCGGAGATCCCGGCGCGTGTGCGCCGCACGGCGTCCGCCACCGCTCCCACTGCCTTCTTCTGCCCGATGAGACGCTTTCCGAGTTCCCCTTCGAGCTGAAGAAGCTTCTCGGTCTCGCCCTGGAGCAGCCGACCCATCGGGATACCGGTCCACGCCGCAACGACCGCCGCGATGTCCTCGTCGGTGACCTGGTCATTGACCATCTTCGGCTCGCCCGGCTCCTTCTCGGCACGCTCGGCGTCAGCGAGGTCCCGCTCGATGACAGGAAGCTCGCCGTAAAGCAGCCGAGACGCCTCTTCGAGATCGCCCTCACGTTGAGCCCGCTCGGCCCGCACCTGAAGAGCCTCGACCTTCTGCTTGAGGTTGCCGACCCGGTTCAGATCGGCGCGTTCACGTTCCCAGCGCTTCTCGAGTCCGGCGAGAACCGCCTGACGTTCAGCGAGGTCCCCACGGAGCTTCTCGAGGCGCATCTTCGATGCCTCGTCCTTCTCGCGCTTGAGGGCGAGCTCTTCGAGCTTGAGCCGGTCGACACCACGCCTCAGTTCGTCTATCTCCACCGGTGCCGAGTCGATCTCCATCCGCAGCCGCGACGCCGCTTCGTCGATCAAGTCGATGGCTTTGTCCGGCAGCTGACGTGCAGTGATGTAACGGTTCGAGAGCGACGCGGCTGCAACGAGTGCAGAGTCCGCGATCGCCACCTTGTGGTGGGCTTCATATCGCGGCTTGAGCCCGCGAAGAATCGCTACCGAGTCTTCGACGCTCGGCTCACCGACGAAGATCTGCTGGAATCGGCGTTCGAGGGCGGCATCTTTCTCGATGTACTGGCGATACTCATCGAGTGTGGTGGCGCCGATCATGCGCAACTCGCCGCGCGCGAGCATGGGCTTCAGCATGTTGGCGGCTGCGACGGACCCCTCGCCGCCGCCCGCACCCATGAGCGTGTGCAGTTCATCGATGAAGGTGATGACCTGCCCGTTCGACTCATTGATCTCACCGAGGACGGCCTTCAGTCGCTCCTCGAACTCGCCCCGATATTTGGCGCCGGCGATCAAGGCCGAGATGTCGAGAGCGACGAGTTGCTTGTTCTTGAGCGAGTCGGCGACATCTCCCGCAACGATGCGCTGGGCGAGGCCCTCGACGACAGCCGTCTTACCGACTCCGGGTTCACCGATGAGTACCGGGTTGTTCTTCGTGCGACGCGTGAGCACCTGGCTGACCCGCCGTATCTCAGAGTCGCGGCCGATGACGGGGTCGAGTTTGCCACTGCGGGCGACCTCGGTGAGGTTGATGCCGTACTGCTCGAGAGCGGACTTCGCCTTCTCTGCCGTTGCGGGTGCACCTTGCATCCTGGCCATTGCCACCTCCGTCTGTCCTACCAACTCAAAGAGGTTGAGTCGTCCTGACTCAAGTTTAGGCGCTGCTGCTGAATGTCGGCCAGTGTGTGATCGTCGCGCTCGCTCGCCCTGAGCGAACCATGGCCGTCAGCCTTCGGTCACCGCGTCGACGAGCCCGGACTGCAGCCAGCCGAGCCAGTCGTAGACCTCGCCCGTCGCGCCGAGGTCAGCGCCCTCCAACCGATCCGCACCGATTCGAGTGGCGAGCGCAAGACGCACATCGTTGAGAGCGAGCAGCCACGTCTGTGCGCCTTCAGTGTCGAGGACGAGCAGCGCCGCGTCGTCGAGTCCCGCGGCGACGGTTGCGAGACGCTGGCGTTTCCCGTCGAGTATGCGCTCTCGCGTATATTCCGCGAATTCGGCCGCCGCCTCGGCCTCATCGGGTTCATAACCTGCGGGGGCCAACCTCGCGAGAACTTCATCAGCGTCGTCGCTCTCGTCGAGTGTCCGGCGAAGCCCCTCGACGAGCCCCTGCAATACGCGGATCTCGTCGCCTGAAAACGCTCGGAGCGTTCGCTCGCCCTTACGCACGAATCCGCTGCTCAACCGTCTGCCTTCCGCAGGGTCGCCCACAGGCCGTAACCGTGCATCGCTTCGACGTGGCGCTCCATCTCTTCACGCGTGCCGGTCGCCACGACAGCACTTCCCTCGGTGTGCACCTGCATCATCAAATGCTCGGCCTTCTCCTTCGGCATACCGAAGTAGCTCGTGAACACCCAGGTGACGTAGGTCATCAGATTGACCGGGTCGTCCCAGACGATGACGATCCACGGCGTACCGAGTGCGAGGAGTCCCTCGATCTCGGCGCGTTCGAGAGTGTCGCTCATGGATCAACCCTCCCACGGCGAGGAGAGGTGAAGCCGAGAGGGTCGGCTCGAGCGAGTCGCCCAGCACGCAGATCCTGCAAGAGCCTCAACGCCCGAGAGGCGGACGCCAAATGACGAGCTGATTCGACCTGCGCGCCCGCGCTCCGGCCTTGAGTGAGATCACGTCGCCCTCGGTCCCTGCGGCGAAGACACGACTGCCCGGACGCTTGAGGAGTTCGTCGGCGAGCGCGGTCTCGAGATCGCGGACGCGGGAGCGGAGGGATGCGACTTCGTTCTCCAGCTCGAGAATGCGCCGGATACCTTCGAGGCTGATGCCCTCGGCGCCCAGCCGGGCTACCTCTCGCAGTTGAACGATGTCGCGCATCGAGTAACGGCGGGACTTGCCAGCGGTCCGGGTGGGTGAAACGAGACCGATGCGGTCGTATTGGCGGAGCGTCTGCGGGTGCATGCCGGCGAGTTCCGCTGCCGCGGTGATCGCGAACAACGGGGCTACTGTCATGTCGTCCATGTCGCTCCCCTTTCTACTCGAGCGAGCTCGCCTTGCTCAGGAGGTCATCGCGCGGGTTCTCGTGCAAACCCGATTGTTCGAACGCTTCGAGGGCTTGCCGTTGTGCGTCGGTGAGCCGAGACGGCACGGCCACCTCGATGCGAACGAGGAGGTCACCGGTGCCCTTCGTCGTCCTGACGCCCCGGTCTTTCACCCGGAGCACCTTCCCACTCGAGGTTCCGGGCGCAACGCGAAGCTTGACCGGGTCGCCGCCGAGCGTCGGCACCTCGATGGTGGCCCCGAGGGCAGCCTCAGCGAACGTCACGGGCACGTTCACCCGGAGGTTTTGTCCATCTCGTTCGAACACTGGGTGCTTTCGGACGGTTACCGTCAGCACCAGATCGCCCGGGACTCCCCCGTCGCGGCTGGGCTCACCCTTGCCGCGGAGCTTGATCTTCTGCCCGTCGCTGACCCCCGCCGGAATCTTGACGTTGAGCGGTCTGCCGTCCGCGCCCTGTAGGCGGATCGTGTCGCCCTTCGTCGCAGTGATGAAATCGATGGTCGTTGTCGCGGAAACATCCCGGCCAGCGGTCGGGCCGCCGAAGCCGCGGAATCCGCCGCTCGTCTGCCCGAAACCACCGGAACCGAACCGGCTTCCGCCGCGACCGCCGTTGAACATCGAGAAGATGTCCTCGAAGTCGGCCTGGTTCGGCTGCTGACGACCCCCGCCGCCCCCACCGAACATGTTGCCGAAGACGTCCTCGAACCCGCCACCGCCCCCGGCGCCACCCGCGGAGAAGCGGGCGCCGGAGCCCATGGCACGCATCTGGTCGTACTCGGTGCGCTGCTGCGAATCGGAGAGCACCGAGTAGGCCTCGCTGATCTCTTTGAACTTCGCCTCGGCCGCCGAGTTCCCCGGATTGGAGTCCGGATGGAACTGGCGGGCGAGCTTGCGATACGCCTTTTTGAGCGACTGCTCGTCGGCGTCCTTCGCGACGCCGAGCACTTTGTAGAAGTCCTTATCGAACCAGTCCTGGCTTGCCAATGGCGTCCTATCGCTTTCTTCCGCGGCCGGTTGGGCCGGTGCTGCTATTCGGAGGGCTGATCGACGACGACCTTCGCCGCGCGAAGCGTCACATCCCCGATCCGGTAGCCGCGTTCGACGACGTCAGCCACCGTCGCGACCGTCACCTCGGGGTTGGGCTTTTGGAAGATCGCCTCGTGCTGGTTCGGGTCGAACTGCTCACCGTTCTCACCGAATGCGATGAGCCCGATGCGGACCGCCGAGGCGCGTAGTTTCTGCGCGATCGTCGTCAGCGCGCCCCCCTCAGCGAGATCGCCGTGCTTCTCGGCACGGTCGAGGTCGTCGAGCACGGGAAGCAGAAGCTTCGCGACATCCCCGACGGCTCGGTCACGTTCGACCTGCCGGTTAGCTTCGGTGCGTCGACGGTAGTTCGCATATTCCGCCGTCACCCGCTTCAGGTCAGCGAGGTGCTCGCTCTCGGGGTTTGACTCCTCGGCGGGCACGGCACCAGCCGAGACATCGTCGAGGAACGACAGATCCTCTGCCGAGAACTCGCCGGCGGCATCAGCCGGCGCGTCGCCGCCCGTCGGTGTCTCGACATCGGGGCCTTCCATGGAGAGGAAACCCGGCTCGGCTGGAGCCGGCGTCGCGGTGTTCTCCGCGTCGCCGGCCCCGTCCTGCGAGTTCTGGTCCTTCGGGTCCTCTGGTTCTTGGGATTCCTTGCGGGCCATCTCTTCAGGTTCCTTACTTCTTGTCGTCCTCGTCGTCGACGACTTCAGCATCGACGATGTCTTCGTCGCTCGAGCTGCTGCTGTCGCCTTCGGCTTCGGTTCCGTCTGCTGGGGCGGCCTGCTCGGCACCTGCCTGCGAGTAGATCGCCTGACCGATCTTGGTCTGGCTTTCCGCGAGCTTGTCGACAGCGCTCTTCACCGCGTCGTCGTCACCGGCGAGCGCCGACTTGACGGCGTCGACGTCGGCCTGAACCTCGGACTTCACGTCGTCGGGCAGCTTGTCGTCGTTCTCCTTGATGAGCTTCTCGATCGAGTAGGCCATCTGCTCGGCGTTGTTGCGCACCTCGGCTGCTTCGCGACGACGCTTGTCCTCCGCCGCGTGCTCTTCGGCCTCGCGCACCATGCGCTCGATGTCGTCCTTCGGCAGCGACGAGCCGCCGGAGATGGTGATGGTCTGCTCCTTGCCCGTGCCCTTGTCCTTCGCAGACACCTGCACGATGCCGTTCGCGTCGATATCGAAGGTGACCTCGACCTGCGGGACGCCACGGGGAGCCGGGGCGATACCGGTGAGCTCGAAGGTGCCGAGCGGCTTGTTGTCGCGGGTGAAGTCGCGCTCGCCCTGGAAGACCTGAATGGCGACCGACGGCTGGTTGTCGTCGGCGGTCGTGAAGGTCTCGCTGCGCTTGGTCGGGATAGCGGTGTTGCGCTCGATGAGCTTCGTCATGATGCCGCCCTTGGTCTCGATACCGAGAGAAAGCGGGGTGACATCGATGAGGAGGACGTCCTTGCGCTCGCCCTTCAGCACGCCGGCCTGCAGCGCGGCACCGACGGCGACGACCTCGTCCGGGTTGACGCCCTTGTTGGGCTCCTTGCCGGTTTCCTTCTTGACGAGCTCGCTGACGGCGGGCATACGGGTCGAACCACCGACGAGAACGACGTGGGCGATGTCGGCGACCTTGATGCCGGCTTCCTTGATGACGTCCTCGAACGGCTTCTTCGTGCGGTCGAGGAGGTCCTTCGTCAGGTCCTCGAACTTCGCGCGGGTGATGGTCTCGTCGAGGTTGGCGGGGCCGTTCTCGGTGAGCGAGAGGTAGGGCAGCTGGATGCTGGTCGAGGTCGAGCTCGAGAGCTCCTTCTTCGCCTGCTCGGCGGCCTCCTTGAGGCGCTGCAGCGCGATCTTGTCCTTCGACACGTCGACGCCGGTCGAGTCCTTGAAGCGGCCGATCAGCCACTCGACGACCCGCTGATCCCAGTCGTCACCGCCCAGGCGGTTGTCACCGGAGGTGGAGCGGACCTGGATGGTCGAGAAGTCGTCGTCTTTGCCCACTTCGAGGAGGGAGACGTCGAAGGTTCCGCCACCGAGGTCGAAGACGAGGATCAGCTCGTCTTCCTTGCCGCGGTCGAGGCCGTACGCGAGAGCTGCAGCGGTCGGCTCGTTGATGATGCGGAGCACGTTGAGGCCCGAGATCTCGCCGGCCTCTTTCGTGGCCTGACGCTCGGCGTCGTTGAAGTATGCGGGAACCGTGATGACCGCGTCGGTCACGGTGTCGCCGAGGTACTGCTCGGCGTCGCGCTTGAGCTTGCCGAGAATGCGGGCCGAGATCTCTTGGGCGGTGTATTTCTTGCCCTCGATCTCTTGGCTCCAGGTCGTGCCCATGTGGCGCTTGACACTGGAGATGGTGCGGTCGACGTTGGTGACCGCCTGGCGCTTCGCCGTCTCGCCGACGAGAACGTCGCCGTCCTTCGTGAATGCGACCACCGAGGGGGTGGT
>Ga0210040_10004381_pt1 | contig 18499 bp, 23 predicted proteins | sample CryGeyCG12114_NA_FD_185462 | JGI IMG/M metagenome (GOLD analysis project Ga0210040, IMG submission 185462) | Groundwater microbial communities from aquifer - Crystal Geyser CG19_WC_8/21/14_NA (SPAdes) (version 2) | ecosystem: Environmental > Aquatic > Deep subsurface > Groundwater | place: USA...
GCCCTGGACCGGGCGCTGCGTGAGGCGGAGCTGTCCACCGCCGGCACCGCGGACGCCAAGCGGGCGCGGCTGGCGGAGTGGCAGGAGGCCCAGGCGCAGGCCGCCGCGGTGGGGGAGACGTCTGTGCAGGACCGCACAGAGGCGCACCCGGAGGTCACCGCCCCCGCTGCTGGCCCCACGGCGGACTGACCGGTGCCGGCCACCGTCCGGCTGGAGATAGCGCAGGAGCAGCTGCGGCGCGCGCTCACCGGGCCCAACGGGTCCGTCACCCGCTACGTCATGCGCACCACCCGGCAGATCAGGAACAAGGCAGTCATGTACTGCCCGGTGGACACCGGCAACCTGCGGGCGTCCATCACCCACGCGGTCTCCTCAGACGTGGCCGGCCGCGGCATGGTCGTCGTGGGCCGGGTGGGCACCCCGGTGGAGTACGCGCTGGCGGTGCATGAGGGGGTCAAGGCCCAGACGGTGACCGTGGCCGCGCACCAGGTGAAGGCGCACACGGTGAAGGCGCATGAGGTACGGGCCCGGCGCGGACGGAAGCGGGCCAGCAAGGCGGGCCCCCGGCAGGCGCCCCGCGCGGCGTACACGGTCCGGGCGCACACGGTCCGGGCGCACACCCGGGCCAGCTACACGATGGAGGTCAAGGCCCGGGCGGGCCGGCCGTTCCTGCGCCGCGCGCTGGAGGAGGTCCTGCCCGGGCACGTGTCCCGCACGTGACCCCTGGCGCGCCGTACGGTGACCGGCCGTGCACCCGCGGTTACTGTGCTGAGCGCCAGCCCCACCCTGACCCGTAGGAGCAGCACGTGACCAGTCCCACCGGCCTGCCGGAGTTCACCACCCGCAGCAAGACCCCGGACAGCACCGCGGAGCTGGAGGAGGCGCTGCCGCACTACCGCTTCGTCCTGGACGGGGTGGAGATGGAGGCCCGCCGGCCCAAGGAGGCGCTGGTGGCAGAGCTGGCCCCGGTCCAGTCCCGGCGCACCCCGCCCATGCAGAAGGTCAAGCTGGCGCTCAACTTCCTGGACGACTGCCTGCTGGAGCCGGGCAAGAGCGTGATGCGGGCGCGCCTCACGGACCCGGACGACGACCTGGACGTGGAGGACGTCCTGCCGATCCTGGGCGCCATTGGTGACCACTGGAAGGCGAACGCCTCCGCGATCCGGCGGTGAGCGCAGCCCAGCGGGCGGCCTGGCGGGACCGCCGCCTCACCCCGCTGGGCTTCGTCCTGGACGGCCGGGAGTACCTGGTGCCTGACCCGCCCGCGCGGGTGTGGGTGCTGGCCGTGCTGTCCCCGGAGCCGGCGGACCTGCTGCTGGACCTGCTCCCGGAGGACGTGGCCGCGGAGCTGTGGGAGGACGTCCAGGACCCGGAGTGCGACACCACCCCGGACCTGCTGTACCGCATCGGCCAGACCCTGCTGGGCGCCGCCGCCGGCCGCCCGTGGTGGCAGGCCACGCAGCTGGTGGCGCAGCTGGTGGAGGACTGGGTGTACCTGGACGGCCGGGCCGCGGACCGCGCCCTGGGTGACCCGCTGGACTGGTCCGTGGAGCGCCTGTGCAACTGGGTGTACCTGCGGCTGGTGGAGCACGCGGACGCCGCCACCCGGGCGCGCATCGACGCCCAGCTGGCCGCGCCGCCGGTGGCCGCGCTCACCACCGCCGGGGAGGACGAGGTGCCGGAGGGCTGGGAGGACGAGAGCTCCAGCTGGGACCTGGCCGCCGCGCAGCTGGGTGGCAGCACGCGCGCCTGACCGGCCCCTGCTGGTCCGCCCAGCTATCGTGGCCACTGCGCTGCTGGTTCTGGACCGGGTGCCCACCCCACGCGGAGGGCCCAGTCTGTGTCTGCTGCCGGCCAGAAGCTGGGCGATGCGTACATCCAGGTCACCGCGGACGCCAGCAAGACCGGTGAGGAGCTGTCCGCCAAGGTCTCCAAGGACCTGGAGAAGGCGGCGCGCCGGGTAGGTGAGACCTTCGATGAGTCCCTGTCCCAGGCGGTGGAGGACTCCACGGAGGACCTGGGGGACGTCCTCGGTGAGCAGCTGGACAAGGGCAGCAAGCGGGCCGGCGGCCGCTTCGCGGAGACCCTGCAGAAGGAGCTGGGCAAGGCTCTGCAGAACCTCCCGGAGGTGGAGGTCACGGCGGACTCCAGCGAGGCGGACCGGGCGCTGGACGAGGTGCGCCGGCGGGTCACCGCCCTGCGGGATCAGCGCATCGGCATCGACGTCACGGCGGAGGCCGCGGACCGTGAGCTGACCCAGCTGCAGGAGCGCCTGACAGAGCTGGGCGCGGGCACCACGGACCTGTCCTTCCGCGCGGACACCTCCGCGGCGTCCGCTGACCTGGCCCGCCTCCAGGAGGAGGTGCGCCGGCTCAACGGCGAGACGGCAGAGGTCACCGTCAAGGCGGACGGGTCCTCCCTGGACAACGTGGCGGGGCAGGCGGGCCGCGCCTCCGGCGGGCTGTCCCTGGTCTCCTCCCTGGCAATGGCGGTGTCCCCCGCCCTGATCCCCATCGGCGCCGCGGCGCTGGTGGGCCTGGGCTCCATCGCCCCGCTGGCCGCGTCCGCCGGCGCGGGCCTGGCCGTGCTGGGCCTGGGCTTCGCTGGGGTCTCCAACACCGTCAAGCTGCTGGGGCAGCGCCAGGACACCCTGGCCACCCAGGCGGCCACCTCCGCAGGCAAGCAGGTGTCCTCCGCCGGCGCGATCAAGTCCGCGCAGGACTCCCTGGCCAACACCCAGCAGAACGCGGCGGATTCCGCGGTCAAGGCCGCGGAGACGGTGACCAACGCCCAGGCGGCGCTGGCCAAGGCGGTGACGGACGGGCAGCGGGCGGTGGCGGACGCCACGGCCAAGGCGGCGGCGGACCTGCAGACCGCCCTGGGCCGGGAGCACACCGCGGAGGAGAGCCTGTCCGCGGCGCTCCGCACCCAGCTGCAGGCGCAGAGGGACCTGACGGCCGCCCGCAAGAGCGCCAAGGAGCAGCTGGAGGACCTGGCCAACTCCGTCATCGACAACGGGTACGCCCAGGAGCAGGCCCTGGCGGACGTGACGGACGCCCAGAAGCAGCTCAACGCCGTGCTGCGCAACCCGCGGTCCTCTGAGGCGGCGCGGAAGGCCGCGCAGCTCAACTACGACAGCCAGCTGCAGCGGCAGAAGGAGCTGGAGCTGCAGGGCCAGCGGCTGGCCGCTCAGCAGGCGGACGCCACGGCCAAGGGCGTGGACGGCTCAGACCAGGTGGTGGCCGCCCAGCAGGGCGTGCAGGACGCCAACCAGCGGGCCGCTGACGCCCAGCAGACCGCGGCGGACGCCGCGGCCGCAGTGGACAAGGCCCGGGTGGACGGCGCCCAGGCGGTGGCAGACGCGGAGACGTCCTCCGCGGACAAGGTGGCCAAGGCCCAGCAGGCAGTCAGTGACGCGCTGCGGGACCAGGCCAGCCAGGCGCGCCAGTCCGCGTTCTCCATCCAGCAGGCGCAGGCGGCGGTGGCCGCGGCCATGACGTCCGCCGGTGCCGCTGGCGGCTCCGCGCTGGCCGGCATCGACACCCAGCTGGCCAAGGTGGACCCGGCCACCCGCAAGTTCTCGGACTACGTGGTCAACACCCTGCAGCCAGCCTGGGAGGGGATCAAGGCCACGGCCGCGGCCGGGCTGCTCCCCGGCGTGCAGTCCGGGCTGGAGAAGCTGCAGCCGCTCCTCCCGGTCATCACCAGCTTCGTCTCCAGCATGTCCACCACGCTGGGCGGGATCTTCGATGACCTGGGGACGCAGCTGTCCTCCCCGTTCTGGACCAACTTCTTCCAGCAGCTGCAGACCGTGGCCGGGCCGGCGCTGGAGGACATGTACGACGCCGGCATGGACGTGGTGACCGCGGTGGCCGCGATCATCCAGGCGTTCCTGCCGTTCACCGGAGACGTGGGCGGCGGCATCACGGACGTCACCCAGAAGTTCAAAGACTGGGCCCTGCAGGTGGGGGACTCCCCGGGGTTTCACAGCTTCATCGATTACGTCAAGGAGAACTGGCCGAAGATCCAGAAGATTCTGGGTGACCTGATCGACCTGGTGTCCAACCTGATCTCCGGGGAGGCGGAGCAGGGCAGCGGCACCCTGGACGTCATCCAGAAGATCACGGACGCCCTGGCCAGCCTCTCCCCCGGCGCTCTCCAGGCGGTGGTGGCCGCGTTCGCTGGCTTCTCCGTGGCCAAGGCTGCGGCCGGCCAGGTGGGTGACCTGGTGCAGCAGGGCAAGGACGCCAAGGACACGTACGACACCGTCAAGGACGCATTCAACAAGGCCCAGGACGTCTACGCCAAGGCCCCCGGGCAGCTGAGCAAGCTGGCCTCCGCGATCAAGACCAACGGGGCGGTGACGAAGGTCTGGGCGGGCGCGCAGCGGGTGCTCAACGCGGTGATGAACATGAGCCCGCTGGGCATCGTCCTGACGATCATCGGCCTGCTGGTGGCCGCGTTCATCACCGCGTACACCACCTCCGACACCTTCCGCGGGATCGTGCAGGGCGTCCTCTCCGCGGTGGTGGACGCCTTCAAGGCCGCGTGGTCCTGGCTGGAGGGCGCGTTCTCCTGGCTCATGGGCGTGCTCACCAGCATCGGCTCCTTCTTCGCTGACGTCTGGGGCGGCATCCAGGACGCCGTGGTGGCCGTGGTCTCCTTCATCGCCGGAGCGATCACCGCCTACTTCAACCTCTACTGGACCATTGTGTCCACCGTCCTCTCCACCATTCTTGGCGTGGTCACGTCCGTGTGGAATGGTATTTCCTCTGCCATTTCCGCAGTGCTGGGATTCATCGGCGGACTTATCAGCTCGGTGTGGAACGGGATTGTGGGCTCCGTCCAGTGGGCCCTGGGCGCCCTCAGCAGCGCGATCAGCTCCGTGTGGGGCGGTATCCGCAGCACGATCAGCAACGTGCTGGGCGGCATCGCCTCCTTCATCGCCGGCGTCTGGCAGGGCATCGTCTCCACCGCAGGCTCCGTCCTGGGCGGCATCGCCGGCGTGGTCACCGGTGCATTCTCCGGTATCTCAGGAATCGTCAAGGACGCCATTAACCTGGTGATCCGCGGAATCAACAACACCGCACTAAAGGGAATCAACCTCGTTATTGACGGGCTCAACGTGGTGCCCGGCGTGGACATTCCCCACGTGCCCCAGATTCCGCTGCTGGCCAACGGCGCGCTGGTGGACCGGGCCACGCTGGCGGTCCTGGGTGAGGCCGGGCCGGAGGCGGTCATCCCCCTGTCCCCGGGCAAGGCCCGGCAGCGGCAGGCGCTCATGGCGGAGGCCGGCCTGTCCGGTGACGGCGGAGCTGCCGGCGGCCAGCCCATCCAGGTGGACGCGCGCCAGTACTACGAGGTGAAGGACACCCAGACCGCGCAGGAGGTGGGCGCAGTCATGGGGCAGCGGCTGGTGCGTGACCTGCGCAACGGCGTGACCAGCCGGCACACGGGAGCAGCGGCGTGACCAGTCTCAGCACGCGGACCCTGGACAGCGGCCTGGCGGTCCCGTTCGTCCCCATGTCTGACCGGGTGTGGACCCTGGGTGACCCGGACTCCCCGGACCTGTGGTTCAACGGGACGGACCCCTACGGCGTGGAGTGGGTCATCACCGACCCCAAGGGCTGGTACGGCTCCGCGCCGGTGGAGCTGGGCCTGGAGGACCGCGCCAGTGACGGCGCCTGGTTCGGGCGCGGCGCCTACAAGCCGCGGGTGGTGGAGGTCTCCGGCGCGTTCCGCGGCTGCTCCCGGGCGGCGGTGGAGGAGGCGGAGCTGCGCCTGCAGGACGCCCTGGACCCGCACGTGGACACCCTGCTGGCGGTCACGGAGGACCCGCCCAAGCAGCTGACCGTGCGCCCGTCCGCGGAGGTGCTGTGTGACCCCGTGGCCCGCAACCCGCGGGTGCGCACGTTCTCCTTCGTCCTGACCGCGGCGGACCCGTTCAAGTACGCGGCCGGCGCCGCTGGGCTGCAGACGGTGCCGCTGACCCTGCTGTCCCCGGACTCCGTGCCCGGCCGCACGTTCCCCGCCCAGTTCCCCCGGGACTTCGGCGGAGCCTCCGCGGACGTGGGCGGCCGGCGGGTGGTCACCAACGCCGGGCGGCTGCCGGTGGCCCCGGTGCTCACGATCCAGGGCCCGGTGGAGGTGCCCACGCTGACCAACGCCACCACGGGCCAGGACTTCACCCTGGACGTCCAGCTGTACGCCGGGGACGTGGCCGTGGTGGACATGGGCCAGCGCACCGTCCGCATCAACGGGGTGTCCCGCTTCTCCTCCCGCGGCGCGCGCTCCGCGTTCTGGCAGCTGACCCGCGGTGACAACGACCTGCGGTTCACCTCTCCCACCTACAGCGCCACCGCCCGCGCGCTGGTCTCGTTCCGTCCCCGCTGGAAGTGAGTGCACCCCCATGAGCAAGCGCAAGCTGTCCTACCTGCAGGGCACGGACGCGGCCCGCTACCAGCAGCCGGCGGAGGACGCGCGGCTGGTGGACGCCGCGGAGTGGACGCCGGCCGCCTCCGGGCTGCTGGTCCGCTCCGGCATCGTCCCCGGCCCCTCCTCTCCGGGCACGGTCAGTGCCACCTCCGGTGGCGTGACGATCAGTCCCGGCACCGCGGTGGTCCAGGGGACCACCACGAACGTGCAGGGGGCCTACCGCTGCGCCTGGGACGCCCCGGAGTTCCGCGCCGCCCCGGCCGCGTCCGCCTCCACCTACCGCAAGTTCCTGGTGGTCTGCCGCGTCTACGACCAGCTGAACGGCGCGGCCGTGGACGACTGGGACCTGGAGGTGGTCCTGGGCGCCGGCGCGCCCACGCTGAACTCCGCGGTGCAGCCGGCGCAGCCGGGCTCCCCGGGCGGGCCGGCCAGCTCCCTGCTCATGGCGACCGGCTCTGTGGACCCCGCCGGCGTGGTGACGGTGACCCCCACCCCGGCGTGGACGGTGGCCCGCGGCGGGTCCCAGCCGATCACCGCCAACGACACCAGTCCCGGCGCCTACCTGGGGCAGCTGCACGACCACCCGGTGTACGGCGTGCGCCGCTGGGACGGGGACTCCTGGGAGTGGGTGGGCGGCGGCAGCATCCCCGCCACCCGCCTGGCGCTCACCGCCAGCTTCAACAACTGGGTGGACATGGGCCTGGGCAACTTCGACCGGCTGACGTCCCGCCGCATCGGCTCCCTGGTGCACGTCACCGGCCTGCTGGGCACGACCACCACGGTGAGCGGCACCGTGGGGGTGCTGCCGGCCGGGTCCCTGCCGGTGGGCTCCCGCCCGCCCTCCACCGCGCTGCGCACGGTGAACGTGGGCGGGTACGTGGTCAACCGGCTGGACATGCAGCCGGACGGGTCCGCCACCCTGTTCACCAGCCAGAGCTGGGGTCCCAACACCTTCGTGGCCGTAGACGTCGCGTTCGGCACCGACGCCGTGTGACCCCCGGGCGGGACACGCCCAGCCCCCCTGCCCGGTCACTGACGGTGGCCGGGCAGGGGCACACTGGAGCTGCTGCTGGCTCTGGGCCGGGCGCACCCGTGTGCACCCCTGGAGCGCCCCGCTGTGACAACCCCTGACCAGCAGGCAGTGATCGACCGCGGGTGGTCCGCCGCGGACGTGGACCCCTCAGAGCTGGTGGACGACGCCTGGATCGCCGCCCACACCTCTCCCGCCCTCCCCTTCTCCCGGGTCCGGCACCTGGGCCAGCGGACCCTGCAGGCGGTCCGCACCATCGGCGTGGACCCGCTGGAGGGCGTGGACCCCACCACCCAGGCCAGCATCGCCACCCGCACCGCCCGGCTGCCCCGCGCCCTGCGCCGCTCCCTGGTGCAGTCCGGTGGGCTCACCCGGGAGCAGATGCGCCGCATCGCCGCCCGCACCGGCTACCCGGTGGTGGAGGCGTGGAGCACCCGCAACGCCGGGACCATGCGCGGGGTCTGGGGCGCGCTGATCCACCACACCGGCACCGCCTGGTCCGCGGCAGGGGACTACCCCACCCTCCGCGTCGTCCAGCAGGGGCGCAGCGACCTGCAGAACAGCCTGTGCGCCTTCGGGCTGGGCCGCTCCGGCACCGTGTACCTGGTCTCCAACCTGCTGAGCTGGCACGCCGGCGCGGGCGCCTGGAACGGGTGCACGGACGGCAACGGCTACCTGGTGGGGATCGAAGCGGAGTCGGACGGGGTGAACTGGACCGCGGAGGAGCGGGACGCCTACCCGCGGCTGGTGGCCAGCATCCTGCTGGAGATCGGCCAGACGGACCCGCGCCCGGGCGTGGGGGACAAGTACACGACGCGGCACGCCTCCTACGCGCTGCCCGCCGGCCGCAAGACCGACGCGCAGGGCCTGGACATGGACCTGTTCTGGCGGCAGGTGTACGGCTACCTGGCCAACCCGGCGTCCATCACCCGCGGCGGTGCTCCCGCCCCGGTGCCTCCGCCGCCCCCGGCGCCGGCTCCCGCTCCGGCGCCGGTGGTGCAGCGGCCGCCCACCTTCGGCTGGGACCTGCCCGCCGGCCACTACTACGGCAACATCGCCGGCAACGCCAAGAGCCACGGCGGGGCCACGGCGGGGGAGCGCGCGCACGTCCGCGTCATCCAGCAGTGGCTGATCTACCGGGGCTGCGTGCCCGGCGTGGACCCCGCCCGCTGGGCCACCTCCACCTGGGCGGACGGCAAGTGGCAGGCCGCCACGGACACGGCCATGCGCACCTGGCACTCCCGCTTCTACCCGGGGCAGCCGCAGCCGGCGCAGTGCTGGTCTGACGACCTGCGCCGCCTCACGGCGTGAGCACGCTGGCCCGTCTCCTGGCCCCGGTGGACGCCGGGGCCAGGGTGACCCTGGCGGGGCTGTGCCTGCCCGGGGCGGTGGCGGCCGCCTACGGGCGGGCCGCCTGGGCGGTCCTGCGGTGGACCCGGTGACGGAGCCGGACGTCCCCACCTGGACGTACACCCTGTGCGACATGCGGTCCGGTGAGGAGCTCGCCGTGCTGCCCCTCACCCAGGTCAAGTACACGCGGCAGCTCAACGGGGTGGGGTCCCTGGACGCCTACCTGCACCTGGCGGACGCCAAGGTCCGGGAGCTGCAGCCCTGGGCGGCCACCCAGCAGCGCCGCACCACCCTGTACGCGGAGTACGGGGTGCCCGGCGACCAGCGGTGCGTGTGGGGTGGCGTGGTCACCGCCCGGCACCGTCCCTCCAGCTCCTCCGGCATGTCCCTGACCTGCGTGTCCTGGGAGGGCTGGCTGTACCGGCAGCGGCTGCTGCTGGACCTGGAGCTGACCGACACCATGCGGGGCACCGTGGACCAGCTGGTGCGGGCCGCGCAGTTCCGCACGGACCTGGGGCTCCGCGTGGACACCGGAGACCCCGGCCCGGACCTGTACAACGTCTACCTGGTGCGGGACGTCAAGCCGGTGCTGGAGCTGGTGGACGACCTGGGGACGTCCACGGAGACCCCGCTGGAGTACCTGGTGGAGTCCACCCGGGACCCGGACACCGGGGTGTTCGTCCCCGTCATGCGCCTGGGCATCCCCCGGCTGGGCCGCCGGTACGAGGACACGCAGCTGACCTACCAGTACCCGGACGGCGCGCTCACCGCCTGGGAGCTGGTGGAGGACGGCTCCGCGGCCAGCAACATTCTGACCGTGCTGGGCTCCGGGTCCGGTGACACACAGCCCTGGTTCGTGATGGAGGACGAGGAGGCCGGGGTGGACGAGCTGGGCTTCAACTACCCCACCTGGGCGTCTGACCTGCGGCTGCAGGACACGGACGACTGGGACCTGATGCACGCCCGCGCCGCGGCCGCGCTGCGCGCCGGCAAGGCGTCGGAGTACGTGTTCTCCGGGGTGACGGTGCGGGCGGAGGAGTACCTGGGGCAGGTGAGCCCGGGAGACGACGTGGGCCTGGAGATCACCCACCCCTCCCTGGAGGAGTACCCGCAGGCGGTCACCAACGTCACGCGGGTGCTGGGGGAGTCCGTGACCGTGGGAGACGGTGGGCAGCGGGACCAGGTGTCCCTGACCGTGGGAGGCACCCCGTGAGCAGTCCCGTCCCCAGCCTGGCGTCCCTCTCGGACTGGCTGCGCCGGCTGGACCGGCAGGTGCGGGACCTGGCCACGGGCAACCCGCTGAACAAGGGGAGCGTGCAGAACGCGGAGGGGGAGTCCGTCCCCCTCTCCTCCCTGGCGTTTGGGCAGGCGGCCACCACCTACGCCGGGGTGGGCGTGGTGGCTCTCACCGGGCCGCTGGGCGTGGCAGGCAGCAGCGGCTGGGTCTACCCGGCGGCTCCCAACCTGCGGGTGTCGGTCCTGGTCCGCGGCGGCCGGCTGCGGGTGGACTGGGCCAGCCTGCTGTCCGTGCAGAGCAACGCCAACGCCGCGATGGTCTACAGCTACGCGGTGATGTACACCGGCCCGGAGGACTCCCCGGACACGGAGTGGACCATGAAGGTGGCGCCGGACTACTACCGGGCCACGGTGCTCAACACCCCGGACGGCAACGGCGTGCTGGGGGCCTACGGCAGCTTCGCCTTCCATGAGGACCTGCCTACCGGCTGGTACCGGGTGTGCGGCTGCTTCCGCCTGGACTACTCCCTGACGCCGGCCACCGGCCAGGCCCCTGCCGGTGGCGCGGACACCCCGCGCATCGGCGCCACCCCGTTCTGACCAGGAGGAGAGACGTGGGAGAGACGCAGGAGCAGACGCAGCTGGAGGACCAGCCCAGCGCGCGGCCCACCCGCAAGCTGGTGGCCGGCGTGACCAGCGGCGGGGTGGCCGTGGTGCTGGTGTGGGTGGCCAGCCTGCTGGGGGTGACCCTGCCGCCGGAGGTGGCCGGGGTGCTGGTGCTGGCCGCCGGCTCCGCCGCCAGCTACCTGGTGCGCAACGTGCGGACGGCGGTGGCCAACATGGCGGACCAGCACGGGCTGCACCTGGACGCGAACGGAGACGGCATCGCGGACCGGTGAGACAGCAGCAGGGCCCCCTCACTGCGCGGACGGTGGGGAGGCCCTGCTGTGCGTGCCGGGCTCCGCGTAGAGACGGGGCCTGGCGACCGGGGGAGCGTACCCGGAGACCGGGCGCTCACGCAGTGCGTGCACCCCGGATGGACAGTGACGTACACTCCCCGTGTACGCACCCCACCTGAGGAGAGCACATGACCCACCCGCCTGACCGGAGCCCGGAGGAGCTGGCCGCAGCCCGCGCCCAGCTCACCACCCCCGGGGCCTGCTGCGGCCACGCCGCCGGGCTCCACGCCCCGGACGGTGCCTGCCGCCTGGCCCGGTCCACCAGCTGTGGCTGCACCGGCTGGCGGCCGTTCGCGGAGTACGCCCCTGACCCGCCGCTGACGCCCACCGATGACGTGGTGGACGCGGAGGTGCTGGAGCCCTGGGCGTGGCTGGAGCAGCAGGACCCGGACCGGCTGGTGCCGCTGGCCGCCGTCCGCGCCGCGTACCTGGCCGGGCACGACCGCGGGGCCCGGTACAACGACGGCTGGGCGGAGCAGGCGCAGCAGCGGGACTGGGCGGCCTGGAGCCAGGAGCACGGGTACTACCCGGCCACCGGGGAGCTGTCGTGAGCCACGTGCCGGACCCGCTGACCGGTGCCGCGCTGCCGGTGGAGGGCCCCACCCCGGAGCAGGCGGCTGCAGAGCAGGCGGCCCTGGACGTCCCCGTGGCCGCCGCCGTGTGCGGCGCGGCGTCCCTCTGGCGGGGCGTCACCTGCCAGCGGGAGCCGGGGCACCCGCCAGACCACGGGGCAGAGGACTCCCGCTCCTCGTACGTGTGGTCCACCACCGCCGTGGTGGCTGCCGTCCTGGAGGAGCACCCGCCGCGGAAGCGGACCAAGGACGGGTACGCCTACTGGCGGCGGCACTGCGCCGGCTGCCAGTGGGCCGGGTCCCCCTGGGAGACCGCGGAGCAGGCGGACGCCCAGCACCGGCAGCACGTGGCTGAGCGCGTCGTGGCGGCGCTGACCGGGGAGGTGCAGTAGACGTGACCCGTACCCTGGGGGTGTACATGACACCCCAGACAGAGGAGGAGACCGTGGCTGCCAGGCGTACGCGCACGCCCACGCCCCAGAAGCCCCCGGTGGGTCTGCCGGAGATCGCCGCCATGTTCGGGGTCTCCGCCAAGACCCCGGTGCGCTGGGGCTACCGCTCCCGGCGCGGGGAGATGCCGGTGCCGTTCCCGGAGCCGGACTTCACCATCAGCCGCGGGGTCCCCGGCTGGTACCGCGCCACCATCGACCGCTGGAGCCAGGACAGCGGCCGGCCCATCATCGCGGAGCCGGAGTACGTGCAGCGCGGCGGCGCTGAGGAGGCTGTGGACGGCGCAGAGGAGGAGCGCGCCGGGGAGCTGGTCACAGCCGGTAGCTGACCGCGGGGCGGTCTCCCTCACCCAGGGAGGCTGCCCTGCTGCGTAGCCGGACCCGTGCATACAGTGACCGGGCCCGCACCCCGCACACACCGCAGCCCCCGCCCTCCAGGAGGAGGAGCAGGGGCTGCAGGCCCTCGCACCGCTTGCCGGCGGCCGAGGGGACGGACTGAGGAGTCGTGAGTGATCGTAGCCGTGCCCACTGACAGGAACCAGCCCAGTCACCCGTCCGGGTGGTGGTGCTGAGTGGCTGTGCACTACACGGAGCGCGCAGCGGTGCTGCCGCTCCAGCCAGGCAAGAAGCTGGTGCTCATGTGCGTGGCGGACTCCGCCAACGCCGACAACCGGGTGGGGTTCCCCGGGTTCGATGCCCTGCTGCAGTGGTCCGGGCTGGGCCGCTCCGCCGTGTACAAGGTCCTGGACCAGCTGGTGGCGGAGGGCTGGCTGGCCCGCCACGGAGCCGGCGGCCGGGGCAAGCGCGCGGAGTTCGTGGTGTTCCCCCACGGGGACTGCTGCCCCATGCACGGGCCCCTCTCCGGCTACGCAGAGCGACGCCCGGGTGACGATGCTGCAGGGTCCACCCCAGTGGACCCTGGGACGGGCGATGCGCAGGAGGCTCCAGCCTGTGCACAGAGCCCTGTGGAAACTGTGGACAGCAACCCTAAAGCTGAACTCCAGGGTCCACTAATGGGTCCACCCCAGAGTGGACCCCTTCCCAGCTCCGTACTTGGGACTACTTCTAGGGGGACTCTTACGGGAGTAGGGGCGGAGCCAGCTGTGGACAGCCCCCCCTCCACTCCACCTCCAGCCGCCGCGGCTCCGCCGCCGGCGGTGGAGGACCCGGAGCCCGCGGAGCACTGCTGGGCCTGGCCTCACCCGGACCGCCCGTGCCCGCCGTGCGGTGACGCGCGCCGGGCTCACACCGCCTGGGCGGACCGGCAGCTGGCCCGCCGGCGGGCGGTGGAGGACGTGGAGCGGCACGCCCGGCAGCAGGCGCTGCTGGACGCCCGGCTGGAGGCCCACGCCTGCGGCCTGTGTGACCCGGAGGGCGTGGCCCACGTGGACGTCTCCGGCGCCCGGGAGCCGGTGGTCTGCTGGCACGACGCGGAGGCCAACCAGCGGTCAGTGCTGGCCCGGCTGCAGGCCCGCACGGGCTGGCGGGACGCCCCGCCGCAGGACCCGCCAGCAGCGTGACACCACGGCCAGTGACCGGTGCTCGCCTTCTGTCACTGGCCACTGCTACTGTCCACCAGGGGAGTACACCTGTACCCCACCTCGTAGAGGAGGACCTGCACGTGAGCACAGAGATTGCCACCCGGGGCGGCACGTCCGCCCTGTCCATCCACGACGGCCAGACGTCCTGGACGCCGCAGCAGCTCTCCACCCTGGAGCAGCTGGGTGTGGCTGGAGCCGGGGAGGGAGACCTGGCCGTCTTCTTCCACCAGTCCGTGCGGACCGGACTGGACCCCTTCGCCAAGCAGCTGTACATGATCGGCCGCAAGGACCGCGCCAACGTGGACGGCCAGTGGGTGGACGTCACCAAGTGGACGATCCAGACCGGCATCGACGGCTACCGCCTGGTGGCCCGGCGCGCCGCGGACCGCGCCGGCCAGCAGCTCACCTACGACGACACGCTGTGGTGCGGGCCGGACGGGGAGTGGCGGGACGTCTGGCTGCAGCCGCAGCCGCCCCTGGCGGCCAAGGTGGTGGTGTACCGCGGGGCGGAACGCTTCTCCGCGGTGGCCCACTGGCCGGAGTACGTGCAGACCAAGCGCACCGCGGACGGGGACGTGCCCAACAGCATGTGGTCCCGCATGGGCCGCAACCAGCTGGCCAAGTGCGCGGAGGCCCTGGCCCTGCGCAAGGCCTTCCCCCAGGACCTGTCCGGCATCTACACCGATGACGAGATGGGGCAGGCGGACTCCCGGGCGGAGCAGCAGGCGGAGGAGACCCGCCAGCGGGAGGAGCAGCGCGCCGCGCAGTCCCAGCAGGCGCAGCGCGTCTCCTCCACCCGGGCCCAGCGGCCGGCCGCCCAGGCGCCGCGCGTGGTGGACGGGGAGACCGCCGGGGACACCGTGGAGGCCCGGCCCGCCCGCGCGCCGCGGGTGGAGCGCACAGAGGAGCAGTGGGTGCAGGCGGTGGCGGACTGCCACAGCCTGGACGCCTGCCACAAGCTCTTCCACGAAGCGACGGCCGCCGGCTGGGCGGACCGGGACATTGACGGCGTGGACCTGGGGGACCGCATCAAGGCCCGCGCGGAGCAGCTGCAGCAGCCGGCCCAGACCGCCGCCCAGCGCGCCGCGCAGCCCGCGGCCGCGGAGCCCGTGCCCGGGTCCACCGTCACCGCGGAGGCGGCCCCCGCCGCGCAGCCCGCACCGGTGGCGGACCCCCCGGACCTGTGCCGGGACACCGCCGTGCGCCGCGGTGTCATGTCCGCCCTGGTGGAGCTGCTGGCCTCTGACGCGGAGACCCCGGAGCTGGCCGCCGCGATGGTGGCCGACGCCGCGGCGGAGGAGTACGGCGTGGACGTGGAGCAGGTGAGCACCAAGCGCCTGCGGGAGTGGCTGACCCGCCGCACCCGCGGCATCGCCGCCGCCTGAGCACCACGGCCGGGCGGCGGACCAGCCGCCGCCCGGCCCCACCCAGCACGCCACCACAGACCCGGGGGAGACCACCAGCCATGAGCACCACCGCCACGCACGACCTGACCGCAGCAATCCGCCGGGTGGACGCCCGGCGCACCCGCAGCCGCCAGAAGAAGATCGGCGCCAGTGACGTGGGCACCTGCCGCCGCCGCACCGGCTACAAGCTGGCCGGCACCCGCCCCACGAACGAGCCCACGGGCCTGCAGGCCGCGATGGGCACCATGCTCCACAAGGGCGTGCTGGACGTCCTCCGCCGGGAGTACGGCGCCCTCACGGAGGTGCGCCTGGACAGTGACCTGGTGCGCGGCCACACGGACGCCCTGTACTGGTACCCCGCGGACCTGGAGCAGCAGCTGGGCGGGCTCTCCGCGCTCCGCCCGGTGGACGTCCGCCGGCTGGAGATGCGCGCGGAGCTGGCCGCCGCCGGGCTGGACCCGGACGCCGCGGTCACGGAGGACGTCAAGACCAAGGGCCTGTACGCCTACCAGCAGGTGGAGGACAACGGCCCGCGCCTGTCCGAGTGGTTCCAGACGCACATCTACGCCTGGCTGGCCCGCACCGGGCAGACCACGGACACCCGCCGCGGCTACCCCACCGGCGTCCGGGTGCCGGTGGAGACGGTGCGGCTCCGCTTCCTCAACCGGGACAGCGGGGAGTCCTTCTCCCGGGAGACCCCGTACGACCCCGCGATCACCGCGGAGGCCCTGGGCTGGATCGCGCAGGTGCTGGAGCAGCTGGAGGAGGGCGGCCCGGAGAACGTCACCCGGGACGGCTACGGGCCGGAGACGTCCATCATCTGCCGCTCCTGCCCCTTCCTGGACGCCTGCTGGGGTCCGCCGCTGCTGGGCCCGGAGGCCCACACCCGGGAGTCCCAGACCGTGTGGGACGACGTGGACGTGGAGCTGGCGCTGATGGAGTACGTGCGCGGGCGGGACCTGGAGCGGGAGGGCAAGCAGATCAAGGACCGGTCACGGGCTGTACTGGACGCCGCTGCACCGGGTAGCTACGGGGACAACCGGCTGAACTGGAAGCGGAAGCGGGAGCGCCAGGAGCTGGACACAGAGCAGGCAATCGTCCTGCTGGAGGAGGCCGGGCTGCAGGTGCCCATGCGGTGGAGGGACCCGTCCCGGTCCATCGACGTCCGGCCCACCGCGCCGGCCGCCAGGCCCGCCACCAGCGGAAAGAAGAAGAAGCCGGCAGCGGAGCCGGACACCATGAGCACGGAGACCACGGAGAGCCAGAGCAGCGGAGGCTGACATGACCCGGACCCGCGTACTCCTGGAGCTGGTGGCAGAGGACGGCCGCCTGGACCAGGACGCATGGCGGTCCGCCCACCAGGACCGGACCCCCGTGGCCCTCTGTGGCTGCGGGGGCCCGGTGGTTACTGACCCCCGGGAGCCGGAGTACCGGGAGCACTTCGGGGTCCGCTGGTACGCCATGCGCTGCCAGCAGTGCCAGTCCACCAGCGAGCTGCCCGCCACCCGGGTGCTGCCCACCACGGACCGCCGGCCCTCCCTGGCCCGCGCGGACGCCGCGGCGCAGGTGGAGCGCCGCCGGCTGGCGGAGACCCTGTGAGCACGGACGTGGTGTGGGGGAGGGCTGGGCAGCGGCTCTCCCCCACGGAGGCGCAGGCGCGCCGGCAGCGCCGGGCCCGGGAGGCGTACCTGTCCCGGGAGCGCCGGGCGGCGGACGACCGGCAGGCGCGCGCCGGCTGGGAGGCCGGGCACCTGCAGCCCTGGCGCATCACCCAGGCGCTGGACGCCGCCGGGCTGGAGGGCCCGGAGGTGGACGCCCAGTGCCTGGCCGTGGAGCCGGAGGTGGACATGTGGGAGGCCGGCACCCTGTACCCCACCTGGGAGCAGCTGTGCGCCCTGGCGGAGCTGACCGGCTGCACCCCCCGCTTCTTCGTCGGCACTTTCCACTCCCCGCTGGGTGAGCAGCTGGACGGGCCCACCATGTCCGCGCGGGACAGCTCCCTGCGCTTCCACGTCACGCCGGCGGAGTGGGCGGAGCTGGACCGGGAGCCGGTGCTGACCTACCCGCCGCACGTGGTCCGCCAGCGCATGAGCGGTGAGCCCATCGCGCTGCCGGAGCCGCCGCCGGCGGTGCGCCCGGGGGAGCAGGTGCCGCTGCTGGCGGAGGAGGACCTGCCGCCGGCGCCGCCCGCCCCGGAGCCCATGCGCCTGCCGCCGCTGCGCCCCGGTGAGCTGCCGGAGTGCACCGGGGACTGCGGCCGGCCCATGCGCCGGGACGTCTGGCTGCGGCAGCGCGGCCGCTGCTCCCGCTGCGGGCCGGCGTGAGCAGCGGCCGCACCGTCTCCGGCGGCCTGTCCTTCGCGCGCTGCCCTGGCCCGTGCGGGCGGTGGCGCTCCCGGGTGTGGGTGACTCACGCCGGCCGGTACGCCGTCCGCCGCCATGAGCCCTGCGGCCTGGTCTACCTGGAGCCCGGCGCGGAGGTCCGGCCCGTCTGAGCGCGTCGCCTGGGTGGTGACTCTCCGCGCCTGCACACTGCCAGTGCGTGCTGCCCCGCCGTGGGGGAGCCCAGGAGGCAGGAGACCCGGGCGTGGACCTGAGCGGCTGCCCCAGTGGGAAGGTCCCGTACCGCTCCCAGGCCAAGGCGCAGAGCGCCGCCCGCGCCATAGGCACCGGCCGGGCCCGGCGCGGCCGCTCCGCCGGCGTGGTGCCCTACCTGTGTGAGGACTGCAGCCAGTGGCACCTGGCGGCACACGCCCCGCGCATCGGCGGAGTACGGCGGACGCCGCGGTGACCGCGCCCAGCCCGGTGCTGGCCGGGCAGTCCCAGGACCAGAACCCCGTGCACATCGCGTGCGGCGTGGAGGACCGCACCTGGTGCGGTGAGCCCGCGGACGGCTGGGTGGCCCAGGTGCACGTGGACCAGGTGTGCCGGCTCTGCCTGCTGGTGCTGGAGCTGCTGGCGGAGGGTGACCCGTGCCCGGTCTGTGGCAGCCGCGCCTGCCTCCAGACCCCGTGAGCCCGTCCGCCGATAACCGTCGTTATGTCAGGTAGCAGGCTGGAGGTCCCCACCCGCTGGACCTTCGACGCCGGCGCAGAGGTGGCCCGCGCCCGCGCGTACGGCCGCTGCGAGGTCTGCGCCATGCGCCCGGACACCCAGTCCCACCACCGCCAGCCCCGCGGCATGGGTGGGGTGAGCGGCGTGGGCCTGGTGGTGAACAGCCCGGCCAACCTGGTGCGCATCTGCCAGGTGTGCCACGACCGCGCGGAGTCCTACCGTGACCGCGCCCGGCGGGTGGGCCTGCTGGTGCCCCGCCCTACGGACCCGGCCACCGTCCCCGTCCGGCTCCGCACCGTCAACGGGACAGGCTGGTACCTCCTGCTGGAGTCCGGGGACTACCACTGGCAGGACCTGCCAGAGGACTGGTCCGCCTGCGCCTGACCACCCACCCGGGTGGTGCGTCCGGGCTCACCTGTCCCACAGGTCCCACCCGCGTTACCCTGGAGGCTGCAGGGGCTCCCGCGC
>Ga0210040_10004382_pt1 | contig 18494 bp, 12 predicted proteins | sample CryGeyCG12114_NA_FD_185462 | JGI IMG/M metagenome (GOLD analysis project Ga0210040, IMG submission 185462) | Groundwater microbial communities from aquifer - Crystal Geyser CG19_WC_8/21/14_NA (SPAdes) (version 2) | ecosystem: Environmental > Aquatic > Deep subsurface > Groundwater | place: USA...
TTAAAATCTGCAAAATTTTCAATGATCCACAAATTTTTTGACGTGTGGCAACTTTCTAGAATGTGATAAACAAAATAGTAGAATAGTAAAACTAACTCGCTATAGAGTTGTTTATCACATTCTAGAAAGTTGCCACACGTCAACAAATTTGTGGATCATTGAAAATTTTGCAGATTTTAAATTTTGCTTGTAATAATCATTACTAATTTACTCAAAAAAATATATGTTCAAATTATCCTAAAATTCCCAAAGCTAAATTAAATAAAGACAATACTTGACACGATGTGTACGGCTTGACTTCAATTTACATAATAAACTAAATGGTTGTACCAGATTGAAGCCTAAAAAGCAAGCAAATCAACAAACCCACATTAACTATACATTGCATCTAGAAAAACAGAAAAAAATAACGCAAAATGTGACTCTGAGTCCCTGTCTCAACCTCAACTATGTCTTATGACTTATGACAAACATATATTAAATACAAAAGTGCCATTTGGCAGTTAAAACAGTGGAAATTATTTGCAATTCAAGTGTGAGCGAATTTAATTAGTAGGAATCCATTATTCAACTCATTATTATTTATTACAGGCTTATGGACTCTTAGAAGAGCTAATAGACAGATTACTTACAAATCACGAGTACGCACAGTGATACTTTTTTTTAGTAAAAAGCGATATTACGTAGTCAACGTTTATCATCTATTGCTTGTTAGTAAGTCAAAAAATCTATAAAGTTTTTGTCACTTGGCATTGCCAAGTTGGCAAAATAATTTAACAATAGTATTTTGGCCAGTCAACTGCAATCATTGCAGTTGCAGTCAAATGTGACCAAAAACAACCTGTGAGTTTTTGATGGCCGCCCTGCCCCTGGCTAAATAAATGCACTTTTACTTTCCGTGCGTTACAAGAATGTATTGTACGTGCATTAGATTAGAACTCTTTATTTTTGTCTTCACTGATGCTGTACAAAAGTAGAATGGCAAGCGCAAAACTGTTTTTATTACTTTTTTATTCAACGCAACAAGATACAGAGGTATACACCATGTTGTAAAGTATTTAGTTAGGATTGTTAGGAAACCTAAAGTTGAGAATCATACACGCGCGCATTGTTTAAGTTGCATGCCAACGATATAGGTAGCCAAATACGATATTTCAAGTGTATCGAATTTAAACTTACAGATCTTAATCAATTTTTGAGATTTTCGGGATTTTCGTGTTTTTATTTCTTTCGTTGAAACCAAATTATTATTCAGGTACTGTGAATTTGTGATTGCAGGCCCGAAATCAGATCTAGTCATTCACAAAGGTTAGATAACGGTTGCGATTCATTGGAATTTGTTAGATTTTTATTTTTATAGTACCTATCTAGTCATACAATTTCAAATATATTTAATTTTAGTTAACTTTAACTTCATTTATATTTTTTGTTTACTAGAGTAATTGAGTTGTCGTGCTGTATTAAAATACATCTATAATGGCAACTTCACGCACTAACTAAAGCTAGCCTCTTATTATTGGTTTTTTTTCTACCTCTTGAAGAGGTCCAGAAACGTCGAATAGCGTGACACATGACAAACTTCTTCAACCCAGGCTCGACTCATTCAACCGGCATTTTCACATCTGATATATTATTCAATAATGTTCATCACAACAAAACTACTCAGCTGAGCATCCACGTAAACTTAATAACTGCTAACTAGCTCGACATTCTGGTATGGATTATCTATCGCAGGTTTTAATCAAATTGTTGCTACTTATTTCATTCATATTAGGTTCGATGACATAAAATCGATTATTGGATTGCGTTGGGTTCACAAGAGCGTGAAGCTAAAAGTACACAGATTTGAGAATTTAAAGTTAACATCAAAAAGTAAATGTCAAAAATGAAATCATGTTCCTAATTTATTTCGTAAACTTTGAACACCAGCCTCATTTGCGGTTAGTAACGGTTGAAAAAAGTTGTCAAAAGCTGTGTTTATAGTTAGTTCAATAAGTAAGGTTAGCAAGTAAACTACCTAACTGAAGGTAAAATTTGTTACTATTATACCTTGTCGTCCAACAACAAGAATCTCTTATATCTGGGTCAAATGGGAATGATAAGTAATGTTCTTTTGCGACGCGATCAAGTATCTAACTAACTAATGCACTACTTTGGCTAACAGGAAGGAATGCAGAGCGAAGAGTAATCTATGTAAATCTCTACATTCCATCGACTCGGGTGGATCATCTCCGTGAAATTTCAATGTTAATTTCGTTCTGGAATCGTCGGATGAGCCTTTGAGAGCTGCAAATGGCTTCTTCCATAAAGGCGGTGTGGGTTTTGAGGATGACCGGTACATGCAGAATGCAGCGCCGCGATAGTCCAATTCCAGTTGGCAAGGTTTACCGCCCCACCACACTGGGAATGTGTATTTCTGTGAGGTGAAGTAAACAAAGGATTTGAATGGATTTATGAAGTAAGTGGACAACCGAGTGTATGGGGAGGAAATCAAGTGTGGTTTTCAGTCCCTTGAAAATATATAGCTCTAATTAAAGGCTCTCTGCTACTAATGATATTTTTTTTAGTCCTAGTCAGTAAGAATTTTAAGTAAGCCTAAAAATTCGGTAAATTCAGACTCATGGTGATTCAATTTTTATGACAGTATGGGAGATTGTTGGTCAGTAGACGACAAACTTATTTTTTCATTTATGGAAAAAAACTGTCTGAGAATCGTCGTTACGTGTGTCTTTAGAGTTCATGAACTAACTTGAGACACAGACTTAACTATTGAGTGGAAAAGAGTAAACAAGTTCGAATCTATTTATATCACTGTCATAACATAAACTTGGTGTTAAAGTACTTGGACTATCATCATAAATAAATTTTGTCCTTCAACTGTCAGTTTGTGTTTAACAATTTGCATGAAATATTTGCTTTGCTACAGACTACGAAGCCTAAAACAATGACGTAAAAGTCAGTCTGTGCTGAAAGCGAAGGAGTCATTATAATTTTGCTATAAATCTTGGTTTCACTTGGAGCTGGAGCTATAGCGGCATTCTCACAGTTTTGGGATTTCCCGTGAGCACCAAACCAAATTCCAAAAAACTACCCCTCTCCAATAGACTTTTAGTTAACCAACTAACCTTTACAGCCTTCACAGATGCAGTCACAGCTTTTGTCCATGCCGTTTCCACTTTGATTAACTCCTGCCTAGTCTCTGTACTTAAATAAACACTGCGGGGCTGCTGCCGTGCTCCATTCGTCGGAAATACTGCAAGTTCTGCTGCCGTTTGAAGTGTGAAACAATTCTGCCGTTCGTCCAAATGTTCCCCTGCACCAGATAAAACTCGGAGCAGAGTGCAAATCACAGGGTACTTTTCTCCGTCGTCCCAATCGCAGCCCACACCCTGTAAAAGTCAAACAATACAGCACACAAAAGTAGTAACAGTCAGTAATTTACTCTACTACCTCTTCTGCTGCCTTTAAAATGTGTTATGGATAAACTTTCGTACTCAACTGCATGGGCTATGTACTTACCGGCGGATATTCCATATAATACAGGTTATCGGACCGAATAGCGAGGATTTTCGGACGCCATGTGAGCCACATATCATTCCTAGAGTCCATATTATTATTTGCACTGGTATTACTACTAGTCTCACTACTTCCACTACCAGCAGCTCCAGAAGTGCCACTATCTTCCGATGACGTAGAACCTTCCCAAACCCAACCCACATAGTAAATCTCGGTCTGTGTCTCTTGACTCCAGAGTTTGATTTGAAAATTATTCAAGACCAAGATGGCATCGGAAATGCATTTCACCCAGGATGTCAACAAATACGCGTCACTGCAGTGGATGACACCACTTGAGCTATTCCCAGTTGCATCCCGCACTTCAAATGCGTTGTACCGGAGTCGATCCGACCCACCCAAGTATCGTGTCAGCAATGCAAATATTAATGGTATTGACCTTTCCGTTTCCCAGGACTCGTTGCCACTGGGATCCGCATCAGACGCTTCCCATTGGTGGAGATTGGATTCCAACAGGCCTAGTCAAACAGGGCATCAAATAAAAGTATTTTTGAGCATTTTTACCAAATTATTTTTGTGCTTATCTTGCCTAGATGTTTAACTCGAACTCTAACTAACTAATGTAATCTACTACTTTCGATAATGATAAAGGCAGCCATGTTATATCCTAAGTGCTCTAGATTATTAGGTTTTGTATCTATCGAATGCATGATGATAAGATTGGCATAATAAAACCAGGCATTTGAGGAAACCTAAATTGTTGAAGTAATCAATCAGTGGAAATGATTGACGTTAACAAGCGGAAAGATTAAGTACATGGATAAGTGTTGACTTTGCTGATCTACTATCTATGGTTGATTGAAATGGTTTAGATCCTCTCGTACGTTTACAAGTGAGTAAGTATTGGATTTAACAACCAGAGTTACTTATGTACTTAGGAGAGTGGAAACAGAAATGATGCCCTATTGTGTGTCTATGTGCCGTGTGGTGAAACGAACACAAGCTTATATCAAGGATTTTCGATCCACATTCACCGCAAAAATGCTTTGAGGCTCCGATTTTTTCATACGTTATGTTCATGCTCTATTTTTTGCATTTCTTTGACGAATGTCGCATAAGTGTATGTATGGAAACCCACCGGGTAGTAACCAACTGCTGACTAACTATAACTGTGAACTAACCTAATAGCTATGGAATTGCGCAAAATTTCCTCACTTTGCTGCGTCGGTGACAAGAAGGGTTTCGCTGTGGGAAAGTATTTGAGCCTGAGATTCACCGTTGGTCCACTGGAGCTGAGTGCCTCCATTGCATCGTCATGCGTCATTTGAGTTATTTTTGATCCGTTGACTGAAACCAAGAATACCTTGTGTACATTTGACTGAGCACACAAACATTATGTAAATCCTTGTAGCCTAGCTATCCTAACTTTGTCTCTCTATGTAATTCATGAGATGAGATATAAAAACAGATATAAACAGATATAAAAAACCTGCAAAAGGTAGACATAAATGAGGAGCTATAGTTTGTTTATAGATTGTCTATTGAAAAATTGACGGGTTTGAGCTCCATCAATATTGACTTTGTGAACCATTTCTGACGCAAATTTATTGAAAATACCTAGGATAGAGAAAAGTGAAAGGTAAGGAGAAAATATTTCTTTGTTCTATTTTTAAAACTAACTAAACAACAGTAATTTATCTTTGAACTGTATCAGAAAAGATCCTATAAAGGTCAATGTTATACATACATTACATATCTCTACTTTATACGATTTAGGTTTTATCCACGATCCCGTGTGTTCGAAACAATAGCTTAAGGCATTATTAGACGGAAAACTATTTAGATTGTAGTTAACAACTACTTTCTAACTAAACAAACAAAGTCTCCGAAAGAAACTTTTCTTCATTCATTAGATTAATAACTAAATTTTCCATTCATTTATGCTTCGAGAACACAGAAATTTGAAATTGATTTCCGTTCTCTTTCTTTTCTAAACAAATGAAAGTCATCAAGCACGAAATTGGATCACAAAATGGCACTGTATACTTGTTCCATTTGAATGACTGGCTGAGTCAGATTGCTTTTAGTTAGTTGGTTACATACATGGTCAACTTATATGCTCTTTAATGAAATCCAAATGGGATGTACTCACTGGCAATTATTGCATCTCCAATGAAAATCTGCTTGCACAAAGCGGCAGGCGAACCCGGTGCTATCCGTGATACTATCAAAGGCAAGGAATGCTCCGCTCCTCCTCGTACACTAAATCCGTAGGAACCTTCAACTCGTTGCAAAACCAGTTCCCGTTTCTGAAAAACAAGTAGAGGTTATGAACTGGCAAATTTTGTCATCATCAAACAAAACATCAGTTGACTCACTGAACACTTCTCAAATCTCATTATCTCTCAGACAGGTTTTGAATGACAAGCTGAATAAACCACAGCAAGTGGACAGACAAAAGTACTGATTGCTTTGCATATTACAAAAATATTGGTCCTTTTTCTATCCTATCTTGTTTGGCATGTCTCACTACCTCTAAATACCAAATATCAGTAAAATGAACCAAGCTTTAAGGATTTTAAAATAAGCACATGTGTGGAAACCTGTGGTTTTCCTATTTTGTTTGAAAAGATCCGAAACCTTTAAATACAAAGTTTGAAGTTGATGGAGGGAGGTAACGTCTTATTATGTTAGGTACAATCCTGTCAAAATAATCATCTATCAAAATACTTTCAGTAATTCACAAAATATTTTAGTGAGGAGAGACATTGAAGTCAGACTGACATATGTACATATAGACAGACAGACTAAATAAGCGACGGGAATTACATTATTATAAAGCATAGCTTCGCTCACTACTTGATGATGAAACAATCCAGACAGTTAAATTATAGCTCAAATTTCACTACACAGATGGATTTGAACTTCCATATATTCTAATTTGGATGTTACTGCTACTGCTAGTGTAAAGTCAAATGTTGTAATTGTAATAACATACATACTTACAGTTGAATTTTAGGTGGAGCAAGCATTGTGCAGCAAATGCGTTTTTCGTGTTGGCTTGCTAATTAATATGATCATTTTGCATTCATTAATAATACTTGAAAACAGTCATTTTAAGGGTTTCTCCATGTCATGCGTATATTTGGATGAACTTGGGGCATTTGAATCCGTAAATACAGATTCAAAACTGTAAGTTGAGGAAAATTGACGTAAAACATGTTTTTCATACACAATAGTTTTAAGCAGTCTTTAATAAAGCAATAGCGACCTTAATTCTCCTTTCCTTGAAAATCCTCAATGCCTCAATCCTAATTAGTTATTTCAAAACGGAGTATAAAAAATCTCTCCACTATTGACTCAACCGTAAAGCCTAAATACTCCATAATAACCCTGTCGTGTCATACGAGGCTGATTGTTTTCAATAGGTAAACCATCAGCTGTACATCAGAAAAATGAAAAGAGCATGACATTCATCCCATGTACACAAAAACGGTCCCCTTCCTTGCAATTGAGAACTGAGCCCATTAATTCTCAACTAAAAGCCTCTTATAACTCGACAAATAAACTATACTCACATTATATTCTGGAGGAGGTGAGTCCATGTCCCCGAAAGACTCAAAACTTCCATCCCCAGAGAGACCTCGATCACTCACAGAGCCATGAGTTGGCCTCGTAGAATCCGCATCATCAGTTGTCTCCCTGCCCACATTTTTCTGGATGTACAGATGAGTGGAGTTGAGAGTAAGTCGACGAGGCAAGGGACGTCCTTTTCCGTCAGAAATTTCTACCAGAGAACTACAAATGGTATGTCCCTAAAGAATATTTAGGCAAAGAAAAGACGGTAAGTAATTAAAAAACCTTCCTTAGACCCCATTCGGTATACTAACTAAACTATCTATAGTATTTCATTTAACTTACTTGCTCCATGCTATTTGAAGTGGAATGAGTTGCTGAAGAAGAGCTGTACAGACTCATACTCGAGAGTCCTTCAAATTTCACTAGTCTTATTTTTCCCTTGTATTTGGAATACCAGAAAAAAGGCTCACAAATTACCATACGATGTTGATGGATTTTTCTCGCTCACTTATACACCTCAGTTGGTACGATGATGAAATGAGGCTGTATGCTATTTGTTGTTATTGCGTTATTTTTTTCTCGCATACGATTTGGGAGATTGCAAAATTTGCAGGATAACTTTGATTGCTTTCTCGGTCCCTGGCTCTTTTTTACGTTTGAGAATAATGGGCTGTATGTAGGATTGCAGTTGACACTGCGAGCACTATACAAACTTGTCAATAGTGTGAACTATTAACTGTAGGAGATATGATGTGAATTTCAAGTAGTAATAATGAACAATGTGATCATAAAAATAAATTGATTAATGATGAAAAGAGATTTGCTTGTGTTATCAATTCTCAATACGAGCTTCACTTGCCTGTGAAGGGAATTTCTGAAAGAAAGTTTTTTTCTCTCGCTTTTCTTTCGGAATAGAAATGCACCCAACAGGAAGAGCACTTTGCTTTGGGAGAAATAAATAATAAATCTGACTTTCCCTTTCTAACAACAGAAAGCAGGTTGAGTATAGCTCAGAATGTGTAGGAGAAGAAGAAAACGATGAGTAACATGATAATAACAAGAGATGATAATCATAAGTAGTAATACCACTCGTTGTGAATTCCTTAGTCTAGTAAGAGTATGTTAATGTCAGTAGAAAGTTTTTACGTAGCACAGGCACACAGAACAAACTCTCAGTTAGCACAGTTTGTTGGAAACTTTTCAATGCTGTGAGCACGGAGAAACTCGTGGGAAAGTCGAAATGAGACTGCCAACATTTTGGAGAGTACAAGACTACTAGAGAGGAAATGAAAATGGTTCTGCCAGTGCTACATGCGAAAAAGCACAGGGAACCATCCCTGCAAAAAAGAGTTGGTTGGGTAGCTAGCTACCTATGGAAGGTTTTGGAAGTACAGAAATTAAAGCAATGTTATTTTATGGGACGGGAGAATGAGATAGTCCAGACGGAAAAAATATGTAATTAAAAAGATATACCTGCTTTTCGGAGCATTTCTACGTCTAGTTATAAAAAAATCTGTGAAATATGATGTGATGACAATGCTCGTAGACAGTTTTCATCAACTTTTTTTTTGGAAACAGTTTGTTAGTTATGGTTGGCACATGTAGATTTTTCTGAATCTAATCATCATATGATATGTGGTATGCAAAAAACCACGCTACATGCGCATTCTGCTGCAGTAACTAACTTGTTAACTATACAATTCCAAATGGGAACTGGGGACGAACTGGTGCAGTGTTATTTTAACCTAGTGCTTATGATAACTATATAAGAAGTAACTTTGGAGCAAAAAACTTGTATAGTAATATAGTTTAGATCTATGAGAGTCGTAGACAACATACTAGGAGGATGTCATATGTACGAATTTCTCAATTTAACAACCACTGTCTACAGTGTGCATGCACTTCGAAAGCATATCGGGAGTAAGCCCAGGCACACATGGGCAAAAGTGAGAGGATCTTCTTCACCAACCCAAATTTTCAGAGCACACAATGCTATAACTACTTTATTTCCTGGCTGTGGGACTTTTTGGTTCGTTGCACGCCCTGTGTGTACCACAATTTGTATGCATACAAGGGACCAAGAAAGTAGTTCTCCTCAGATTGCACACAGTGTGAGTGAGAGTAAACTTTCTTTTAGATGCTCTATACACACCCTTTGTTGGCCTCAGTTTGCCCAAATGTTGTATGTACTCTAAGGTTTCAGTTTCACTCCACATATCCAAATAATGCATTTACAGTGCATGGATCTACCCGACCTATGTAATATATAGTAGTCAAAATATTTCTATATATTATGCTCTATGGTTACACAAAGTTGTGTGAATTGTGGTTTAAAGACCCAGTTTGCAGTTTGTATGGATTATCACACCTCTAATAAATTGCCTGATAAATTTTGAGGCGTAAGAATTTATTCTTAAGTTGTGCATAGAATATTGGTTCAACCAAGTCACTCTTTCCACAAAAATATGACCTAGTTTAAGGCTCTAGGTGACCTAGTAAGTGACTGGTATAGGTTCATGCACAGTCTACCCTGTACTTACTGCGGACATTTTCAGGCAAACTGAAATCAATAAAGTATATTGATCCTGATCTCACCCACGGTTTCCCTCCAGCCACTACTACTACTATTTACTACTACGTAACATGGCTCCAAAAGCGGGCTAGGCAGCATGCAAGAAAATTTGGTAGTATAGTTGTACCCTTGCACCGCTCTACTTGTCTGAATACTCTGCGTGCATGGTTTTTGGGTACCAATGTCACTAACTTAGTGCGTCCTAGTTTGTTATAAATATAGGTTTCTGTTTCTGAGTGCAAAAAAGTAGTCTATTAATTCAAAATCAACATGGCATATAGTAAACACGCTTTTCAGTCCAGCCTAGACGAATATAGCGTGTTTTTGCATTTTACTATTATGAAACTTTGTGTGCATGCAAATACCAAAATATAGCTGATCCTATGGATATAGCAAAGGATTGTATTTACGTTGCTTGTGCACTCCTACTTACTATGGCTTTGGTCTGCTGCAGCTCGTGCGCTCGTTTAGTATTAACGAAGGTCATTTCTACTTTTACCATTGTGGGTCTTTAGTATTTTAGGGAAAGGTTATAAATAAATAGCAAGCAAGTTAGAGAAAAAAAAGTTTGCAGGACCGCCTGCGATGTTTTCAAAATATTTATAGCACGGCAAGTTTTTATTGCAATCTCATGTGGTGTAAGCATATAAATAATAGAGTAGGATGAAACAAAAAAGTATTAAATTTTCAGCAGGTAAGGTCATATAGTTAGTAGTAGACGTTACATCCAATTGTAAAAGGCTTGAAGCCATTAATCAAAGTCAAAGTACAATAATACACGTATCCAAGTATATTTTCACTTCTGTGAATATTGTAGTCCTACTCACAGTTTCAAAAATTTCTTATCGTGACCATGTTGCTGTAGAGTAACCACAAGGTTATCTGAGGGATAAAATTACTGACTAGCGAAAGCGGACCAACCTTAAATCAGATATATAATCATAATCAACCAGTTATTTATGATTTCTACGTTTATTATTATTCGCATCATTAATATTGCCGTTTGGCCTCGTTCCATTGAAAGATAAGACATGCTCAATCAAATGGTTGTTCACATTATTTTCAGTTTTCGCTGTAGTTTCTGTACTGAATTCTTGATCATGATTTTTAGCAGCGTCAGCAGAATAATAGTATCGAACTGCAGAAGCTGGCAAATGCCAATTCGCAGCATGGAGTTCAATGAGCTGCATCAACGTTTTCTGAGCCAGTGGAGACAGAACACAAGTAGGTGAGGAATAAGGCCCAAGTCCTAACAATGCGTCCCTCACTGCAGCAAGTAAAAGTTTCATTTTTGAGGGAAATGTTCCTTCCATGTCTCTACCTATAGAAGTCATGACCAAAAAGAGAGTTTCCATCTGCGGGGTAAAAGAGTAAAACAGTTACCTATGAGTGAAGAACTAGGTCAATAATGTTTAAAAGTTTGAAATAAGTTTTTATAATGGAATGGATATAAAGTGATAACTGCGCGTCTTTGTGTGCATATCATTATAGCACAGTCTGAAAGTTAAACCCAAGAAAACTACGAGTTTGGTACTCTGAGTAAGAGATGCAAATATGCTTTGGCTTTTTGCGTGTACGAAGAACATAATCTTATAGCTTTTGGAATGAGTGGTATCATCAAGAGTCTCTTAATTGAATACACATGGAAATTTTAATTAAATGAGAAATATTTAGCGTGATGTGCAGATCTTTCCAAGATAGGTTGCTTTTATATCTTTCCATCTTTTCATTTCAACATATAGTTCTTACAATTGGTGCAGAATATAATGTTGAGTTTCGAATAACGCTCAGGCAGGAATCACATATGAGAGAAAGTAAGGTGAAACTCAGCTCGTCAATAAAGGGTGCGGGTCGTGGTTGAGAATGAAGTCGCATCATCTTTACCTAAAAAAAATATTATAATTTTAAAACTTAAATTTTTCAAGTTTACAATTTAATGGTTTTGCGGCGAAAGCGCTACAAATGTGGGCTAAATTTGAGTGTGCGAAATAAACGCCATTTTTCAAAGCTATATTTCATATTTAAAATCAGCTCACCTTAGAGTAAAACGTCGATAGAAACTTTAGGAATATATTCCACCTTCGGGCTACCGAATGGTCAGCAATTACAGCGCCTGGCTGTTTTACTGCACCAAAGCAGCCACTTGAACCACAATTATTATTATTTTGATTGAGGTTGGCTTCTCTTTTGGTATCTTTGCACATACTCAACTTTTGAAATGTGTCAAAGCAAGCATTCAGCATGGTTTCCATAATAGTACGATCCTTTTCCCTCTACAACCCCATGGTTCATTGCATTACACTTGGCGATTTAAAATGACGCAGAACTGAAAATATGATCGTAAACACACAATGGCATACTTACTTGAATGAAGTACAAAAATATACACACTGCAGGAGTAGATAGCTCTTCAAAACGGTCTCTCCATTGTCTCGATTCAGGCGTTTCACAAAAGCTTCCAACATCTAGCATAGCTTGGAAAATTTGAGTACATAGTTCAATCTTGTTTCGAGAAGCTAATTGATCAATTCCTGAAAATAAATTAAAAAACAATACAAATTAGTCACAAATAGGCATCTTTGAACTAGCGTGCTTGCTGAAAGAAAGTTATAAATTCACTATAGCAAGAAACCCATATCTGACCAGTCACAGCTGCAGTCACAGACTCTTGTACATGGCACGGCCATTTGTCAATTTGGAAATCAGAGCAAATTGACGACGAACTGTTAATGAATGGTCGAGAATCGAAGCCAAAACTTCGAGAACGCCTAACAGTGCCTGGAACTTGCAATGCATTTCTTCCACTGACACTGGCAGAATACGAATCACTATTACTAGCTTTTTCTTGATTTAGATAGGAGTCCATGTTGCTGCTAAAGCTCAGTGTGGTTTTACTCTTCTGCAACGAGCTTTTGAGAGCACTTTTCATACTCTTTTGGTTTGACTCTTCACCTAATGATGATAATGATCAATATCATTGCAGCAATATGTACACTATGAAACACAAAAAAGTTTACTAAATTGCTCAACAAACCTTCAAATTTTAGCAAAGTCTTGCTGGCACCGTTAACATCAAAACCACTGCGGATGTCATTATTTTCTTGCTCCTTATTGCTCGTCAGTATTATTTCATTGCCCTTGAACCTAACTCTATTGTGCCTGTAAGAATTTGTGTTCCCAGCAGCTGAGGTATCACAATTCATTACAATATGAGGAAACGGATACGGAATGCTCCCACTAGATTTAGATTGAGTCAATCTATTTATGTTTTTGTCATGAGTAGTAAAACATCGTCGCTCATTCTCCGCCGAATTGGAGAATGCGTTGTACAACAGGCCTGCTGATTGATTAGAATTAGAACGAGTATTATTTCTCCCAGTTCTTGATCCTGGATGGAAACTGTTACAAGAATTAGTTTGCTGCTGCTGTCCATTACTTTTGCCACCACGGTTGGATCCATTATTATTGTAAACGGATGGAACGCCAAAGTTGAATACAGTCAATGGATTGTACAGAGCCCTTTGTTGTTGCAGGAAACTGGCATTTCCGAAAGATTTGGACTGCTTGAGAGAATAACAGCTTGTGTCGGAAGGAGTATTGTTTGTAAGCTTCAATGCACAGAATGAAGTGTCAACAATTCCAGAAGTAATATTAGCAGAACATGGTTGCTTCGTAGGTGATGAGCCATATTCGAACTCTTTGGCATTGATGTTAAACTTGGAGGTCGTGCAATTTTTTTTCTCAACGTTGGAATTACATTCACCCGAGTGCACTTTGGAAGTGGCGATATTGTGGATTGGAATTGAAGAGACCGACGCATCTGAATTTACATTCTGTGTGCACTCTTTTTCTTTTCCTTTAGGCTTGATTCTTAAACCTTGAAGAATTGTGCATAAAAAAATTCACTGATTCAGTCGATAGTCGATAGTTGGGTAGATAAACTTTTAGTTTGCCTCAAACTATTGAAGGCTGACATTAACATTGGATCAAAGTGATTCAAATAACAAAGCAATCTCCCCCTTTAGTGAAACGTTATGAAACTCCGTTTATAATAGCTTTAGATTTTGCTGGTGAAACTTACTTGGAGGTCGGTAAATTTCCCTACAGGGTTTACTTTTCGGCACATTCTCTAGTTTTGGGATTGAATTATCAACTTTGATTTCTCCGTCTATAATGTTTTACAAGATCAGGAATTAGCCAGTTTGTTTGATTCGTTAGAAAAATTAATCTAAATTTATGTGTTTAGTGCTTGGTATGTTAACAAATTGATCAATAGTCAAAATTAAAAAAAACGTTCAACATAAACTGCTTGATTGGGTATTCGCGGAAAATTCGCAAGCATCATATTTATGTAGGGTGAACAGAGTGCGCATGCGTACCAGCGTTTCCTTTGTTTTATTGCATTTCTTTGTTTGGTTGCTTAACTAACTGAGTAACTTGAAAGCCGAGTTTGTTTAATAACAAGAAACCGAAATTCTGATTAGATAACTCAGTTGCACCAAATTCTTCATGAGTACTCAATACCAAGATATTATAAGAATAAGCCAAGCCAAGAATACAATTTCAAACAATTTAAGAAGAAACTTACAAATAAAATACATATTTACTAGAAAATAATGGAATCCCAAAGGATCAAAAAAAGTTTCACAAACCTGCTTCTTCTTTGATTTCCTTTGCGCGTTCTTTTTTATTTTTGCCTCTACTACTCGTATTAAAGTCTACATTTTTACCACAACTGCCATCATTTGAAACTTTATCATGTCCTTGTGCAATTTCCTTCTCCATTGTTGTAAACTTTGGCCGTTGGCAATTCTACTACAGCTATAGGAAATAGTTTTCCTTTTGTCGTGAATAATAATATCTCATATACTTGTTCACTCACTCAACCAGTCTTTGCTATGTTAATCATTGTCTCTTTTCATTTACAAAATAAGTCTTGTGCTCCAGACCAGGACACTTTTCATAACTTTGTGCTGCGTAACTACTAATTGGACCCTGTGGAAACTATCAAAACAAAATTGTCTCGACGTGTATACAAACTTTGCTCGAGCGATTAATAATAATAAATACTCGTTAGTTAACTTTGACGCGTGATCTGTATTTCTGTATGTAGTACTACTGCAGAGTGACCATAATACAACTTTTGGGGAAAAGTTTCAATCTCTACAAAAAAAAACCAAACAAGATCAACTTTAGCTACAAATCTTGAGTCACCTAATATATTTTAGACAGTAAGGGAACATAGGTATATTACAAACAATTGCTAGGTTGAGTAACTCGACAAACTTTTGTTCCCAGTCATGCAAGTTTGCGATCAGACCAATTTTCTACAACATGGCGTGTCAAACTTTGTTTCTATATGTTTTCGGATCGTTCTACAAAAAAATAGGACAAAGCATTACACATGATTAAAAGTTTTTGAGATCAAAGGTGTAAAGTTTTAAATTGGTTTGTTACCGTTAAATACCGCTTACGGTTAGATTTCGTTTTCTTTTCCTAAATGATACAGTTACTGTTCACGTTTTCACATTTTAAAGTCTAATAAGTTTTTAGCAGAATTTAGTACAGTGTCTAGCACTACACTCGTGCAAGTGGGATCGCAAATCATAAAATATTACATTTACATTGCTTCAAAAGTCAGTAACAAGTAACAAGATACTTTTTGTAATCAAAGGAAAGCTATCACAACAATTGGATCACTTAAAACACACATTTTCCGTTTCAAATGAAAAGGTAAGGAAAAAAATATTCGCAACTAGGAACTAAATAGTACTACAAAGTGAAAAGGGCGGAACTAATCTAACTTGCTTATTCTTCTAGTTTAGAAAAACCAGTGAGTTTTGCTCATCCATTCATTTCCGCATTACTTTCTTGTAGACAGAATTACGGGATGGGTATGATGTGAGTATTCTTCGTGTGTGCATGCTTTTAACCGAAATATAAAACTTCTTGCATGCCTACACTTGCATCCTAACTCCTGTATATGAGCCCACATCCAATATTTTTGAGCTCGACTTGAGGCTTGCTACATGTTCATCCAAAGTTGACAAACAAATTTTACCAGCTGTGTTCTGTATATGATATATTTATTTCGATTTTAAAGTCTACTGAAACCAAGCTAGTATGTGTATCTCTCTTCATTATAATTTAGGAGCGACAGGAAAATGCAAAAAAATTGTTACAAAAAAGAACGCCATAAATTGTGAATAGTTCTGTCTTGCTTAAACATGCTATACAGTAAAATTTTCTCATCTCTTTGAACCAACTGTCAGTACATAGGGCAAATCCTTTTGCCGTGGAAAACTAATTAGAATGAATGTTGAAAATGATAAATGGAATGCATGAAATATGTCGAATTAAATGAAAAATATTAAAAAGCCGTGTTATCAGGGACTAGGTCACCCTCAATTTATACATGGTTGAGTAAAGTGAGTTTTCTGGTGTTGAAATCCTCCAAAAAAATGAGCAAAAAGAGCGTTTTCCAATATGTTTACAATGAAATGGAGTAATGCTATGGCGTCATGCACATGCATAGAGATTGATAAGGGTTAAGTCATTTTAAGACGTTTTCCGTGTGCAAAAAAAAACACGATAGCGAAAGCTTGTTATTGTGAAAGGTTATGGCACCCTAAATTTTCAAGTTTCACTCAAAGAAAGCAAGCAAATATATGATTGGTTTTCAAAATCAACAATTCTGTGCACGGGCAGTCATGAAGGAACTCACATATGAATTTTCATTCAACAAACTTTTCATATCAGCAACAACTTTATTTCTTGGACATGTTGTGTAACAATCTAGCATATAAGCTACGGTGGAATGTTTATGTAAGCCAAATGGGACTAAAAATAGAGTCAGTTGGTTTGTATGTTTATAAAACACTACACGTATAAGTTAAGTTATACGTAGGTACAGTAGTGTAAGGTTCTTCAGTAAAAGATTACTTTAGTCAATGATTCGAGCGAAACTATCTTTATAACCTTATTCATTTGCACTGGTATTTTTTAGGCAACTATCATGTCCGACTATGCATTGCCTAAATAGATATTTTTTGTTGAAAGCATCAAACGTTAAAAAAGTATGCAACATTTTTTTATCAGGGAATGCTGTATAAAGCTGAATGCCACCAGAAGGAAATTGCTTTTAGATCTTAAAACCTTGTTAGGCTTGACAAATGTTTTTACTCTGAAAATAAATTTTCTCATCCATATTACTTAAGGAAATGCAATGCTTCTAATAACCCCTCATTGTACTTACTCACCACTGCGAATGAAAATAATGAGCCTTTAGTTACGCAGCTAAGTTCCCCTTTGCTTCGGATAACTAACTTAAGATACTACTATATATATTTACTATACCATGAATCAGGCTAGTGGTTAAATGGTCGGAAACTATCACTTGGAAATAGTTAAGATAGAAATGAGATAAAGATATAATGGAAATTGATTCTGCTCGAGAACTGTACAATGCAATCCATTACGTGCACAACGAAGAGACTTCCTCATTAACATTTATTTATTTTATTAGTCCCATCAATTCCCTAAACTCATGTAATTGATCTGCAATTGCCCTTTGGCTTTTTGTTCTCATACTTTCTAACACTTCATTAGTGCCTCCCGTTCACCAACTAATGGATATAATTACCATCATTCTTAAATATCGCTGGTAATTTTTCATTCTGAGAGCTTTTCCCTCCTACCTACACAAAAAGGAATAAAAAACTTGTTACACAGATGGTCATATTAGTGTTTAACTATGTAATCAATAATAAATGATGATGATTGAGCGATATTTTGGATTCAAATGGAAATTAAAGAAAACTTGTTTTGATTATCGATTCCGCCTACTAACTGGAACAAGATTTAGCTAAAACAGTGCATCTGTGTGACCAATAAGATTTTACTAACTAAGATATATTTAAGATTGAGACTGACTGAGTTTATTGTGTATTCAAGATAGCCTTTATGATAATGACAAGTCATCATTTAAATCCCAATGCTATGACTAGGGTCACGGTTTCACATACTTACTGACTGATTCGCATTGTTTGAATGGTCGTCAAACGATAGCCAAAAAAGTACTTGCCTACTGACATCCCTGACTGAATGATACCATACGAGGCCCTAACCTTTTACATCGTGATGTGAGGAAAGATGGCTTACATTATTTTTTTAAATAACAAACACTCCAATGTAGTTGCAGTACTTGATTAATAATGGTTAAAGTACTGCAACATATTTCCAACCAACCCCTCTGAAATAAGAGGAATTTAAATCAGATGCATTGGTTGGTTGCATTCACTGTACACTGCACAGTGTGTTGCATATATAACAAGGGTGATGATAATAACAATTACAAGCAGTAGCAGTGTTCATAAAATTTTTCGACACGGGTTTGACTACTATAGCTATAGTTTTTCATTGAGAACTGTGTACTTTTTTAGTTGTGTTTGTGTTTGTGAACTCATTGGGTTGTTTTCAGCAGTTGATTGTGCAAAAAAAAGTTTCAAAATTTATTATTTTATTGTGCGTGTGAGAAAGATTTGATGTGTACTTGTTGTAACATACACAGCATAAAAAGGATTGAGTGAAATATGTATAACTAAAAGTGAACTTACTATCACTACACTCATGAAATTGGAAGGCAATACAATTTCCATGAGGAAGTCGAGCACTTGAATAATCAATGTTTATAGACTCTCTTGAACTACTACCTAACTAATGTAAATAACTTTGCATGGGCTTTCACGTTATTAATGAACTTTGAATTCAATTGTTTATGCAAGCAGATAAAGAAGTCAGGCAGGTCAAAAAATTTCGTCTAATGAAACCC
>Ga0210040_10004383_pt1 | contig 18493 bp, 16 predicted proteins | sample CryGeyCG12114_NA_FD_185462 | JGI IMG/M metagenome (GOLD analysis project Ga0210040, IMG submission 185462) | Groundwater microbial communities from aquifer - Crystal Geyser CG19_WC_8/21/14_NA (SPAdes) (version 2) | ecosystem: Environmental > Aquatic > Deep subsurface > Groundwater | place: USA...
AGCCGGGCCCACTGGCCTATGGCCAGACTCACTCTTACGAGCAAAATTTAAAACCTGGAAAATTTTCGATGACCCACAAATTTTCTGACGCACGGTAAGTTTCTAGAATGTCATAAACGACTCCATAGCGAGTTTTTTTACTTTCTCTTTCCTTTTACGATTTTTTAAATGTTTGTTATGTTTATGTGCTTATTATTATGTTTATAAGCTATAGAAAGTCTTGTTTTCAATCATTATTTGCATTGAGACGACAATACAAACTTGAGTTGAAGTTGCTCACTTGAAGAGTTTTTAAGTATAAATCCAAGACAGTATACAAGTGTGTGTCTTGTCAACCAAGTGGAGCATATAAAACAGGCATTTTTCTGAGAGTGAGCTCCAAAATACTAAAGGATACAAAGCAAACTTGCCCACTCTCTCAGTAAATTTGATCAGAATCGTCATGATTTCACCCACGAATTGCTGCGTATCCTATTCCACCATCCTATTAGCATAAATGAGCAATAATTAACTATGAATCATTGTGGATATTTTTATTCACAATATTATTGAATATATTGAATATTGAATATGTACGCTGTGCATTACTGTTCAGACTTGAGCTAACTATACCTGAATAGCAAACAAGAATTTCTCACAAAATGATGCAACGAAATCGTTGCGCAATTTTTCGATCAATGCTTTTTTCATCCCACATCATATTATGTGAACTGCCAGTAACTAACTATATAAAAACACTACTTCATCTAATGAGCCATTTTTCAGCGTTGCAAGTGAACACAAACTGCACATTCCCGAAACATGATTAGCAAAACCATCCAGATTCTGAATAAGCGCCCTGCTCACAATAAAAATAAAATTCAAGTTTTCCTGGCTTACAAAGAGCTACCATATACAGTAATTTGTTTCAAGAATTCAGCTTCAGTGACTGACTTTCGAAAAGGATGCAGCAGAGTGGATTCAATAGGATTACATATGTACAAACGATTTGTTGATTCAAGCGTGAAAATCCCTCGTTTGCTATAAATACAGAGACCCTCTTTTGTCTAAAGCCTAAGCTTAAAGCCTCCTTTGCCTAAAATCACATTTAATGGAAAACCTTTACAGCCAACTACTAAAAAATTCCTACCATGGTCCCTCCCTAAGCTACTGGCAGCTGGAAGTTGTACATATCAATTCAATCAATCAAAAAATCAATATAGTTAACTTTCCATGCTGGCAAGAAATAAATAATTTCATTTTAAACTTTTCTCACATCAATTTACAGTACATGCAAATGTTTATTTCAATGAAAGTTTACGAAGGCTTCTGCGCACCTGGCAGGAATTTGATAATCCTTGCAGGATTCCCCGCTACTACGCAGTAGGATGGAACATCTTGGAGAAAGTGGAGAAAATTATTTCACTTCCTGTGCACTAACTACAAGCAAGCCTGCTTTCACATTTATGAATTATTTTATGCATACCTTTTGTCACCACTGCACCTGCTGCTACTACTACCGCATCTCCTATATTTACTCCTATAAGAAAAGACAAAACAATAAACTGTAACTGTACAGACTTGCAGGTTAAAAACAGCCAAACTGTGTAAACATGTACACAAATGAAGGACTGAGAAGGGTCGAGCTAGCGGACTTTCCAACCTGGACAAATTACAGCTCGTCCACCAATCCATACATCAACACCAATACTAATTGGTTTGGCCAACGCATATTTAAGTCTGGCTTTAGGATCCAAAGGATGTGTAGCTGTCAATATAGAAACACCGGGGGCAATCAATCCATTCTTGCCAATAGTAATCGGAGCAGTGTCCATAAAAGTGCATCCAAAATTCACGTACACATTTTCACCGAATTTTATATTTTGCCCGTAATCAATGTAAAATGGGGGCTCAATGTGAACACTCGGATTAGACATGGGATGAAGTAAATCGGATAAAATCTTCTGCCTGTGATCATCTTCTTCGGGATGGGAGTCGTTGAATTCTCGAATGAGAATGCGAGCTTTTCTTTCTATCATGACTAATTCTGGGTCAGAGAAATCGCATGGATAGCCTGCATTTTTTCTCTCCATTTCACTCAAATGCTCATACTCATTGGGATCCGGTTCTGGGGGGTAAGGGGGTGGTGGCCATTCTGGTTTTTTGGACATGCCTCGCACGTGTGAGATGGAGTGATGGATACATGAGGTAGGTGCACTTAGGATTTTCTAAATGCAGCTGATTCAATTAGTTTAGGTTTTAGGTTGAGAAACTTGCAAATTGCATTGAGAACTATCATAGTTGATTACCTTGTGAACTGCTCGCAATATTGATAATGCCAGCATTATATTTTCTGGAGGAATTGCTACGCCGTGGACTGTGGTTCGGATATATGTAGTGGCTAGTGGAAGAAATAGACGGAATGGAAACATACAATGATACAATACACTATACTGTACAACAACAACCATGGCATCCTGATTTCGCGAATAAACAAAAATGCAGGAATCATTGGATAAAAGTTTTTATGTAAGCACTTTATTATTGCGAGTAATGGAACTTATTGCTCATACGAATATACACTTTTCCAGCTATCACATTCTAACTAGGATTATTAAATGTACGATTTAACATTTTATGCAAAATTTATTATACAACTATTACGCTTTGTGATTACATATTGCTTGATTATTTGAACTCCTGCTTTGCTTTTTGGTTTCATTTACTTTAACACACATTTCGATAATATTATTTCCCAGATGAAAGTCTGTTGCAACGATCATGGCATTGGAGTACCACTTTTTCTTTTGGAACCAGTATGTGACAGGGATGTTGACTAGATCTGAGAATCCACGTAGACCTATAAAATAATCAATAAACTATAAGGTTCAGTATTCCTGTCAATAAATTTCAACTGGCATAAATATTTGCAGTTCAAAAGCTGTCTTGTCTTACCAAAGTATGGCTTTGTTACATAGTCAATTCTTCTCGGCGTTAGTTCTGCCATTGCTGACCAAAATAGTCCTTTTTTACCATATTGTCCCATTGCGTAGTCTAAATATGCCTTCAAGTCTTCTATTCTTCTTTTGTTGCCCCAAGCCTGTTAAAATTTATGCTTCATAAAAATTCTATCATAAGATGTTATGCATAGTGTACCACAGAAGTATGTGTGTTTACATGAATAAGATATGGCCATAAAACGTTGCGATGCTTCGGTATAGCTTTTTCTAAATAGCCTTTATCCGCATATGTAAGAATAATGGAGCGATTGAGCCTCCAGAGATCATTTGGAGTCACATCTGTTCCCACCGTATGAGGTACTAAATGTTCTTCCAGTTCACGTAACACAAATTCCATCAACTCGTAATGAATTGATGGATCACAAAACCCTATTGGAAAGTTGTGAAAATCCAGAAAAACTATTTCACTCGACTCTTCCACAAACTTTTTCACATCTCTAAGTAGATAAATCATAGGGGCGATTCTATATTTGCTGTGGTTAACCCAGAATTTTTCCTCTGTATCCGGATAATGAGCTACCCGCACATCTAAATAGCGAATTCCGTGCAGAAGCTGTTCGTAAATTGAATTTTCCTGGCTGCAAGCAATGCGATAAACCGTAATGAATAAATATGAAATTACAATATTTCATTATCGCCAAAAATGTTTGACTAACTACGAGAGTATTTACCAAATATAGTAACGGACATAGATATTTTCACACGAACTTGCTTCGTAGGGTCTCCACGATCCTGAGTCATGTGTTCCAGGTATCATTAATGAATGCAAGGGAATATCCCCAATGCATTTTTTCATATCGTTCATCCACGTAGGCCAAAGCCTAAGGCTATTAGTTTGCAAAACTTGCAAACTTCCATTACGTTCTCCAATATAAGCTATCCAGTAACCCAAAAAAGGGTCTTGTTTAAAATTTAAATCCTTTTTCTCCCATCTAGTAGACGTTAAGTAGGATCCCGAACTTTCCGTCACTCCAATACACTCTTTTGCAGCGCTCTCTAACTCCTCAACTTTTACATCTCTTAGATTCGACACGTCAAAATCAAATAGGGCAACAAAATCTCCTCTGTGAAAATCTTCATAGTTGTTCCAGTTCAACTCAATCCGTCGATCTAACTTGCAGTTTTTTCGAACGTAAATAGAAGTAAGACTGCTGGCCACGGAGCAGATAGTGATGAAAATCTCTGGCTCAGTGAATAGATCGTCTATATGTGAACAAAAAAAAGATTACTCGACAAAAGAAGGCCTTTTAATAGCAAATTAATTCAGATTTTACACGAACCATGTTCAGATCTTCGACCCATTTCCCTCGCACCGTCCTTGACATAAAAATTGATTTCAGATCCCTGTCCAAATAATTATCTTCACTTCCTAAAAGGATGAGTTTTGCTGACTAACTGTGAGTATATTGTTGAAGATTTGAGGAGGATTCAATCGAACTCAAGCTTCGAAGGTTCATAAGATAACCTTATCAGTTAAATGTATCCACCCTCCACGATTTTCTTCGGACAGCAAGATAATCCACCGAGTACAAGTAAAACTGTTGTAGCTGCAAAAACTCACGCAAAAGATAAGTTGTCTGAAAATCTGAATTGGATTCAAGTTGCCGTTCTGAGTGAAGTAGCTAAAGAAGCACCATAGCAGTCGAATGATGTTCTTGAAATCAGCCCTCCTCGATTTATCGTTAACTTTAAAAAATGAAGGAGTGAATGACACGAAAACAACAAAATAAGTGTACCAACCAACTATCTTCAATAAAACAAATTAATGGTATATTAACGTACCTTTATAATAATCCAACATACAGAGGATTGTATAAAAAACCAACAGAAACTGGTATTTGGTTAAGCGGGTCAAGAAACCAAATGTGCACTTTCTGATTCAACTCATGTCCTGAGGCGTTCGGTTGTTTTTTAATGACCTAACTAACTGACTCACTTTCCTTTTTTATCTAGCATTAAACTTGCAAAGGTAGTTCGGTAGCTTTATACTACATTAAACTACACCACACAACAGTAGTTGTTGATCGATCTAAAAGTTTAGGGATTGGAAGAGCGAGATTTGAGTAACAGGCGACTTGAAACGTAGTATATGATGGGAAATACTGATAAGGTCAATGAGGCTATTCCAAGCCAGAAAATCATGAACTTTTTCACATTAAAAGTTGAATACATGATTCATTTTATCGAAAATTCAGTAAGGTCATCGAAAGACACAAGAAAGAAAGTCAAGTGAAAATATGATTAGAAAGTTTTTGAAGAATGTTGACCAACATAGGAAATGCCGCCAAACGGTTTGTAGAAAACTTTTCTCCATGTCTCAATTGTGTAAGTTCGAAGGGCTTCACTTTTTGTACCTCGCGACGCTAACGACCAAGCCCTATATAGCCTACAAAAATTATTATGCGGGATGGGATAGATTTTGCTCTATTGCAAAATTATAATTATTAACTTAATTGTCTTATTAAGTAGCTTTATTTCCAACCAAAAAGGTATATCAGCCGGTCAAATAAGAATAAAAATAATAATGATGTGAAATTTATTGACTAGCCTGGCCTTTATCTAGCCGAGCCTATCAGAATGGTGCGGCAATTATGGGGCGGCCGTTATGGTGCGGCCATTATGGTGCGGCCACTATGGTGTGGGGATTCTATGGTGCTGGTTTTTTATGGCGCGCGACAATATGGTGCAATGGTGCGAAGAATTTTTTTGCTCTTTGGAATTTTTGGTGGCCCTTATAACGGCCGTTTTTTAAATTCAGTGTTTATAATGCTACAAATTACTATATCTATACAAAATCAATGTTGGAAACTATCTTGTATTACTAGTATAAATTTTGGCAAATCAATAACGTCGGCAGTACACTCTGTGACACATTTGACCATTAAAGATGAAGCACTGTCATTAATAACTTCGAATTTTTTCTTCAAATCATTAATTAAAATACGATTTCTGAGGTCCGTAGGATCTGGGAGATGATTGTGATTGTTGGAGTGCCACATAACTTCAGAGTCACTAGTATGGCACCTCCCTCTACACGAATCCTCACTATTAGTACGCTTAATACACCGCCAAATTTTTTTATCGACACCACTTTTTTCAAAACAAAAAATAAACCCCTCATGTTTCAAAAGAGATTTCCCCTTGCTGCTTTTAGTGAACTCCATTTTAAAACTGATGCTTGCATAAAGATTTCTTTACAAATACAGTGGCTGATAGAATGCATTGAGAATTTCAATATGTGTACAACAAGTCCATTTGATTCTTACCTTATTTGCATATTAGTTCATATAATTTGTTAATAACCAAATTGCCATACTGCATAAATTTTTTTAGCTATCTTTTCACTCTACATTGTACATGTTGCCTGTCAAAGAGCAAAAAAATTCTGCGCACCATTGCACCATATTGTCGCGCGCCATAAAAAACCAGCACCATAGAATCCCCACACCATAGTGGCCGCACCATAATGGCCGCACCATAACGGCCGCACCATAACGGCCGCACCATACTGGTAGGTAGCCTTATCTAGCTTTAATTTTTACTTTAACCCCATCTTCGGTTCTTAAAATTACATCCGGTACTATTTTTAACCCATTTGCTGGAGTAATAGCTTCTACATTAAATTTGCGGAAAATATTGGCCAACATTATTTTTTCTTCCATCATGGCAAACTTCTGACCTGAAAGTACAAAGTGATTCCAGAGATTGAGAACATGCTATTATTTAGTTCAACATGTTACATGAACATAGATGCGGATGCAAATTTTTCAAATCGCTTGCCAATGCAATTTCTTGGTCCTGCTGAAAATGGTACATAAGCATAGGGATGTCCTAATGTGTTCTCTCCATCCTTGTCCCTTAAAAATCGTTCTGGAATGAATTTGTCTGGCTGTGGAAAATAGTGTTCATCTCGATGCAAGTGAAAAATGCTGATGAAGATGACAATATTAGCAGGAATAATTCTGTCTGCCGCTATGTGAGATAAAATTTACAAACCTATTTACGTTTCTTTCACTCAAATAATTTTAAATTAATGATTATAGTATAGGCACTGTCTTACAAAGTTCAAAATCACTTGTCAAAAGCCTCTGTATCATAGGAACACTTGGATATAGTCGTAAAGATTCTTTAATGCAGCACTCCAAATACTTCATCCTCGTTAAATCGGTAGATTTCACTGATCGAGTTGGGTCATCAGAAAATATTTGATCTAGCTCTTCTTGCACTTTGCGCTTTGTAATACGTCAAGACAAGCAGTTAACGCAAATTTAACTCCATTAGGCAGCAAGTGACGTTTTTAATTTTTACTGACAAACATACCTGGATTTCTGGATGAGATCCCAACAGATGTATCGCAAAACTTACACCAGCACTAGTGGTATCATGACCCTTTAAAACATGAAACATGGATTATATTTGTCTTTCGTAAGGTCGCCTTATTTGAAGTGATTATTTTGCAATGAATTACTTCAAACATGAATGTATCAGTTTCTTCTCGAATGTTTAAATCCGTCAGCTCGTTTGGATTTTTACGCTGCTCTTCTAACAACAAATCCAAAAAGGCTAGTCGTTTCTTTGCTGCATTTGAAATATTGAATTGAAGCATGAGCATAAATTATAATGGATATTCAGATCTCTGATAAGTTAGCCGAAGAGAGCAAATAAGTTAACTTTCACAAACCTTTAAAGTACACAGGATCTTGGGAATCATCTTCTTGGAAAGAATTTTTTTCTAAAAACTCTGTTTTCCTCTCTTGAATAATCTAATAAACAGAAGTTTTGAGTTCAATATGTTGATAGCCGAATTCCGTTAAAATATGTAGTCTGCCTTACGTTTTCTGTAAATCCGTGCAAAATTTTCAAAAGACGGGTTTGTTCCTTACACATTGTGGTTAGCTTCCAAAGCCAATCTATTTGAAGCCATGGCTGTAACACTCGGTTTTGAAAAATCACTCCGATTCTTAACGAACCAGAACATAGTTTTTTTTACAACGAACTAATTTATTAATTAGTTAACCAGGCTTATTTAATGTTCTATGCTGATATTGATTTACTTATGTATGGCATCTAAATAGTCACTTTTTCTATTCTCCTCGTCTTGATAATTGCTTGGTTTCCCAAAAGCAGTTTCTGCCAATTCCATCGTGAATTACATAGCATTCTATAGGATTTAAAAAAGCTAATGATAGTATTTCCTTTTTTTGTTACCACAAATAATATCCAGCGCGCATCGTGAAACATAAGGACATATATCGAACTCTCCTGAACTAGCCCATTCATTCAGTAAAATGTTTACAAATATTTCTGATTTAGCATTAAAAACAGAGATAAAATCTTCCAGGATTTTGAAATGGAATGCTGGTGTGATCATTTTTCTTCGGCTGGCCCATTTTTTGCCTGTACATGTATTATAGCATTCCATTCATTTGTTTGTACAAAATATGGTTTTTTGTAAGGTATTTTAAATTAGGTTTAATACCTGTTGCAATAAGTAAACCTTCGCCCAACCAAGGTTTTGCTACTACGTCATAATCAATTCCTTTTGTAATGTGAACAGTTGATGAAAGTAATTTCTGCAAAAATATAGTTTCCAGTACAGTAGACTCATAGGCCAGTAGGCCGAAATTTGTTGTGGCAGTCAAAATTCTAGTGTTACCTCCATGGAATCCGCATCACTGATAAACACTGCACGTTCATTCAAGTAGCCAAGTAAAAACACAGGGCCTATCTGTTTTCGAATTTTTGAGAAAATTCCAAGAATTTCTATCCCATGTGATCGTAAAATGCAGTGAAAACAATCAATTTAATCGTATTTAAAAGTGCAGTAAAACATAACAGACTAGCGTTTACCATTTTTATTGCAAAATGATACGTGATGAATTGTGCCCACAATTGGAATCCAGCTTGGATAGGGAAAATTTTTCAGCATTTCATCTTGTCGTGATTTGTAGAAGAAAAGGAAGTATATGGCAATTGAAATTGAAAAAATTAAAACGTAAAGGGTAAAAACTTCCATTTAAAAAGTTAAAAGATGAAAACCAACTCGTACTATTAATACTGCCTATACTACTGGCTGACTGACGGACACATCTAATGCATAATTAAATTATATAAAGTCTTTGGAGTGATTCCCTACTATGGGTAAACTGAACTCTTACTTATCAGTTAAATGTTATGATAAGCTTAACCCTCAGAATTCTGCACTTCATTTTGCAGCAATCAGTGCGGTCACTTAATCAAAGGTTAAAAAATTGACATTGATCATTGATGCAAAAAGTGAAACTCAAAAAATTAAATCCTAGAATGCGTTCATTCTTCATATAATATTTACATTTATTGTTTTATTTGAAGTATTCAACAAGTTTATATGAGATTTCATCATTATTTTTAATAATGTATTCATTCATATTCATGATCATTATCCCATTGCAATTAATACATTTTTTTTAAAGCTCCGGCTTCCGCACGCTCCAAGTGCAGAGTACATATAGCATTTTAGTTCTGCTCAAAAACTAACGCATAATTTTCATTTCATTTGCATGAAATTGTGACAGAAATTCCATTCTCGGACCTCAAAACCATATCGGCTACAACTTTAAAATCCTTCCGTGGGGTAATGGACTGTACGTTGAATTTGCGAAATATGTTAGCTAGAAGGATTTTTTCCTCCATCATGGCAAACTTTTGTCCTGGAATATTTTTACAAATCACATTATAATTTTTTTCTATGCATGCGGAAAAATGTATATGTTAAGCTAATTCACCAATGCAATTCCTAGGGCCTGCAGAAAATGGTAAATATGAGAAAGGATGCTTTGAATCGTTATCATTGTCGAATAAGAATCGCTCAGGGATAAAATCATCCGGATTGGGAAAATATACGGGATCTTTGTGGAGTTGGAAAAAATTCACCAATATAACTACTCCTGGAGGAATTATGGTTTCTTCGTCTGAAAGATTAAAGTCCGTGTAAAAAATTAATCAAAAGTTAGAGTGCATGGAAGCATCCACGAAAGTAACATTCTTCTTCATTTTTTCATGCAATTTAAGTTCTCACTTAGCTGGAAATCAGTCGTAATGAGTCTCTCAATAAATGGGACACTCGGGTAGACTCGTAATGATTCTTTAATACATGCTTCCAAAAATTTCATTTTGGTCAAATCTTCTAAAGTTATTGATCTGAAGGGATCGTTTCCAAAAATTTCATCCAGTTCTGTTTGAACTCTTTTCTGCATGATTTAAATGTTGACTTGATTTGATTTTCATTGCATTGCTCAAAGGATGATAAATTTATATTTACTTGTATTTCAGGATAGCATCCCAACAAATAGATTGTGAAGTCAACTGAAGCACTGGTTGTATCATGGCCCTTTGTTAAGGATGGAAATATTTTTAGTTTGCAGTTTCATTTAATTTAAAAGATAGTTTGTTAGCATTTGGACTAGGAACGCACCTCGAACATGAAAGTGTCAGTTTCTTCCCGAATTTCCAAGTCTGTGAGAGGATGCTCTCCTTTGTTTTGCTCTTCTAGCAATAAATCCAAAAATGCTAATCGCTTTCTCGCTATAATTCAAGGTATATAGAATAGTATTAAACAGTTTTACTTAGTTTGCCGTTTTATCAAAGAAATTTTTTTTAAAAATTGTGTCTACATTTGAAAAATACGGATTCATCTTTTGGGAGGTTGCTGCTTGCTCCTTTTTCAAACTTTTTAGACTCCAAATATTGTTCTTTACGTTCTCGTATCACCTGCATTGTCAACATAAAAGATTAGTGACCTACACAGTGCAATTTAGGAAATGAATCTTTATGATGAAATTGTACATTTTCAGTGAACCCATGCAAAATTTTAAGCAAGTCAGTTTGCCTCTTGTATCCGGATGTTAGCTTCCAAATGGCGTCAATTTGAAGCCAAGGTTTAATTGAGCGGTCTTGAAATATAGAAGAAATCCTGAAAAAAATATGCAAAGTAATAAGTCTTGAATGAATTTAAAGTTAGAATTTTTTTTAATTATGCATTTTTACTCCAAAACTGCGTTTAGGTATTCATTTTTTCTATCATCCTGAAAATTGGAATGTTTTCCCATAGCCGTTTCTGCATTAATCAAAATGTGAAAAGTGAATTCAGGAACACTATAGAGGAGCAGCGGTTTAAACTTTCTATTCTATAAATGTGAAATTACCACAAATGATGTCAAGCGTGCATCTTGAAACATAAGGGCTAATATCAAATTGTCCTTTATCGGCCCATTCAGTTTCCAAAATATGGACTAACTTTTCAGTTTTATCATTAAAAACGTCCACAAAATCTTCCAGGATTTTAAAATGAAATGCTGGTGTTATCATTTTTCTTCTTTGAAACCATTTCTTTCCTATGAAAATCTTCTACTTTCAGTTTCCAAAAATTATGAAAAACAAGCCAGAAATTCAATCTTTCAACAACAAAATCATTACCAGTTCCTATCAACAAACTATCCCCAAGCCATGGTTTTGCCACAATCTCATAATCCAGACCTTTCCTGATGTGTACGGAGGAACTCAGAAGAATCTAAAAAGACGTTTGGTTTGTTCAAGTCAAAATGATAAACGTTCGGTCTCACACTTTAGAAACATTAAAAAATGAAATGTAAAAACCTCCATAGACTTAGCATCAGCAAAATGAACAAGCCTTTCGTTCCCGAATCCCAATTGGAACACTCCCATTTCTTTAGTCCATTTGTCCAACAATTTCAGAATTTCTTGCAACACAATTTTACATTCTCAGTCAATTGCTTAACTATGGGCTTTTAAATGTAATCAACAATAAATTTTTGCATGGAAAATTGTGTTTGAGTAATCTAGCATTATACCATGCTTTTCACACATGACCAAATGATGAGCAGTTCCTAATATCGGAATCCATGATGGATGAGGAATTTTCTCCAAATACACGTCATATTTGGATTTTCTTCGGAATATCAAATATGCCGTCAAAAATATCAAAAGTAGACCAATAGTCACGGAATAGATTCCACCAACTCCCCACAAAATTAATGTTTCTGCGTCTGCCTTCATTATATTTAGTTACAACGTTTATTTCTTTCAGTTTATTTTTTCATTTGTACTTAACAGGTATGGATTTGCCGGTAAAAATTGACTCTGCACTGCAATAATCCCTCAGACTCAATTTTAGTGTAAAGATTCGAGTTCACATATAGTATGCTGAACTGATATGGTTATTTCAAAAACCCACGAAAATTGGCATATAATATTTAACATTGAAATGTGTTACCAGCTGGAGATTTCATATCAGTTATGTTGACACTCTCAACATTTATGCAATGTTTTCATGCTAAAAGATCACCTTTGACCAGAGATGCAAAATATATCTTATCTGCATAAATGAATACCATGGATGATCTCGTGACTACTACGTAACTATGCAGTCAGGATTTAATTATTGTAATCAACTATAAGCAATGACGAAAATGCATAAGCCTTTATTGGTTTTGGCTTTAGTTGGCGTCAAATCTCAATCGTTATGCATGTGCTATAGCAGTTACAATATGCATTGAAAACGCTCCAATTTATTAACACCGTGTTTCTCCCAGAGAATTTATTTGCACAGATTGGTAACATTAAGTAGTGTTGGTAGTACAATTTACAACAAATATGGATTATCAACAACAGAAATCATTAACAACAAATCAGTCAGCAAAAACCTTACCAAACTAACCAACTATTGTCAAAAAGGAAGACGAAAAATATGGCAGCTAATTAATTACATAACTATAGTTACCTAAACATGCACATAATACAGCCAAATGCGAAATTCCATTAAAAAAACCATACAAATTAAAAAAAGCAGATTTCACACCATAAAAATCCCGCTTCAACTACAGGGATGGACATTCATATTCCGACAAATGTACACAAATATCTCCATTGAACACATACTGTGGATCGCATTGTAGCGAAGTTTTCACACTATCTATACAGTAAAAATATTTCTTGCAATGAGATACAATATCTTGATAAAAACCATTATTCCTACCTTCACATGAACTATCTGTTCTCCTTGTATTACTACTGATACTACTATTAACCCCATCAACTCTAAGTTTTGGATCCACTTGACACTTTTTGTTGACAAAAATCTTCCCCGTGTCACAACTGAGATCCATCACTTTGACTTGATGAAAGCAGTAAAAATACTTTTGAGAGGATTTGTTATTCACATAGTAGCCATTGGCCCGACTGTCACACCAATTTTTAGTTTGACTTATAACCGACAAAGGACAAGTATATGTTGTAGAGCATTTGGTTCCATCAAAAAGTTTGCCTGGTCCACAAATATATGACAGTTGATATCCAGCTGCACAATAGTAGTAACTAGTGCAAGCCGATTGGGAATTCACGTAATAGCCATCCGATTTGCCATCACACGTATCAACATCATTTCTTTCTTCAGATGTAGACTCCCCTTTTAAATGCGTATGGATTTTCCGAGAATTGGAAATGGCATTTTGGTGTTCACCTGATGAGCTGGATGAGGAATCCTGATGTGTGGATCGAGATTCAATTATACAATCCACGTTGACAATCAGAACTAAAAAAATTGAAAAAAATTGCGTTTGGAAATATATCTTGGAAAGTTTTGCTAGACAAAAACATAATGTGTCCATTTATCCTGTCAACATGTCCGGTTAAAGAGCACGCGCTGAGATGTAATTTATTCACACCACTTTGGAGCAAATAAGATAAATTAAGTAAGTGGATACATATGGCATCATATATCGTGATATAAAGTATACATGCTACGGCTAGATCATGCATGATTTTGCTGAAAAACTAAGAGAATCGTGACCACAACTCTTGTTTATTACGGAGGATCAGAGAACTAACTAACTAACTAACTAAGCAAATAACTATACCTGTATGAGCACTCATCACCCAAAAAGTTGTGAAAAACTTGCATCCGCTTCCATATCTCATTCTGTGTTCTAGAGACAATAGTGTGACGACTGACTGACTGAGTTATCTAATTAATTAATAATCCTCCGTAATAACCAATTCATACCAACAACTGCTCACCGCCCGCACGACTTCTTTAATCTGACTGTGTACGTACGTATGTAAGAAACTAATCTTTCCTAAAATAGCGATGTGTTTTCGCATAGTTTTTGTTGCAACGTCAGAATAATAATTACTGTACCACACACTCACTCATGTATTTATAACATGGATTCCTTTTCCCTTATTTAGTTAGCAGCAGGTGTAAGTAGTGAATTTAGCTGGTATTCATGCAAGTGGAATCTCAATGTGAATCTATTTTGTGGTTCATATCGTGTTTGTGCCACAAGAATGGCCATTTAATGAAGGTATATGTTGTCTTGGTCTGTCGTGACTGGACAACGCAATTTCTTAATATACTGCGAAAAAGGTAGATATCCGGGTTCATTTGCGACTTTGTACTATATGACGTGAAGTTATAGAATTAAAACCTGTGGAATGAATATTGTGTCCAGGATTTCCTTAGTTTGCCAAAAATTTGCAAGTCAGTTCGTGTGTTAGCAATATGCCAAAAGCTTCTTTTGCATCATCATGACTTTTCGACAAAAAATTTTGTATGAGATTTCTTCGGGTAACAAGATGCAAAGATTATGAAGGATTAGTACATGAATCAGTGGAAACCCCCGTATTGTATGTGAAATATGAGTTTTGAAATGCTGTCGTAATTAATTACAATTTTTCCGTCGATGCTTTTCTCCTATTAAATAAAGCAATGTTAGTAAGCATAAACCAATGGCAGTAATAATAGCAGTGCAGTGCCATTGACTGCATACAGTAATGCATTTATAATGAATTTCCACTAAATCTTATTGAAGTTTAAAAAAAATTGCTTGTTTTGCGGATTTAAATAGAAGCTGAATAATTAGAGATTAAAGAAATTACGTTCTATTTGACCTCTAAATTGAATAACAAGCTAACCCTGTACTTAGTACAGTTTTTTAATTTATAGATTGTGTTATTTCAATAGTCGTCATCAATATATCAAGTTTTTATGGAAATTAAACACAGTAGAGGAACATAGTTAGTTTTTGTGCGAGCAAAATGAATTTTTGTTGTTCATCATTTCATGCAGCTAATATAATTCTTGTTTTCGAAAGCCAATAGACCGAAGAAGATCTAGTTTTTGCTGACAACACTGCGTCATTTTTTATGCAACATTTAGACGACTTGTAAACAAAGTATGAGTCAATTGTCCCTTGAAATTACTACAATTAAAACTACTAGAAATTTGTACGAAGAAATGTTATGTTTGGACACCAAAATGACAAATTTGGTCTACAAACTAACAACTACATTATAGTTGAATTGAATTCATTGCATTCTGTTTTGAGATTATGGAAAAGATGGATTGAGATTTTTAGACGCCAACGCCAAAAAGTTAACAGCTAGCTGCGCATGGTCTCTATTTCTGGCCACCCTTAGATATTTGAGCAGAAGTAATTTCAAACTGCCCAGAATAAGTGAATTTAGGTTTTCACCACTATTTGATTAAAAATTAAAATGCAGTGAATTTCGAATTTGGAAAATGGTACATTTTATTCAGTGACCAGTGAGACATACAAAACCCTAAAAATTTCTAACTTGGTTATAAACAGGAATAATTAACTCCTCATCAGGATACAGATAAACATGTGAACGACCTACCCACGCTTTAAAGTCGTAAAACTACAGAGAACAATGGGCAAACTTGCAACCAAAAAGCTATAAAACTTAAAAAAGTTACAGCCAAACCAGTAGGTAGGTAAGATCCGGTCAACAAGAATTTAATTTTTTGTCACTTAACTATAACTAACCTTGCAGATGTCATAATGTCAATCTTGCCTCACTAACTAACTAACATTACATGACTACGAATTAGTCATTAATGGAAGGACATTACAAAAAGTTATTAATTGCGACTCTATGAAACCAGCTTTAGTGTCACCCCTGCTGCTTGACCATTACTTAAATTTACTTTATGCATTCTTCAAATGCATTACATACTAAACCAAAGGCAATAAACTATGAAGTAGAACCCGGACCTATGGTGCAAATATAGAAATGCAAAAAAGTCATAACTGTTGTATTCTTAAAAAATTTTACCTGCAATACACATTGTGGATTTAACCAGATTCCAGGAAAACATATTCTCTTGTTGATGTCGTCACAAAACTTAACACAATTAGAATTGAATATTTTATTATTCTGTTCCTCTATATTTCAAATCAGAGCACGTACTTTTTAATTTTTGTTGTGAGAGCAAATGTGAGTTAAAAACTGGGAACAAAAAGTTGATTATGATTTGGACTAATGATTGATGTCTGAGGTCTTGCAACAAGTTACTGTTACTGTTGGGTGATAAATGCAGACTAAAGCATTATGGGACCTTTGTATTTATATAGATTGTTGGTTGTGCGAGCAGCCTAAGACTTGTTTGTGAGTAAAGTTACTACTACAGCTGCTTGAATAGCTAATCTGATGTGACAAGATGATGAAGTCTTCTTTGATGATAATGTTGCAAATACTTTGGCATTAGTTAGTACAACATGGAGTCTAACAGTTTTCTAGTTAGTTAGCTTTAGCTAGTTTTTTAACTTAACTTATTGCCCATAAAAGTGAAAGACGCAAGAGGATGTTTACATCTGGAAAGGATCTTCATCACGGACAACGTTGTATTAGCGTATTATGTGCGAAATTTTTTCAATATTTCTTTGAAATGAATCGCAATTTGTTATTTTGACCCATGCCGATATCCTGGTCTTCCAAATATTGATCAAATCAGATTCAATTAGTTTAGTAAACAAATACGTGAGTCGCAAATTACAATCAGCGTTGTTTCATGATGGTAAAATTGATAATCCCGGACTTGACTAAAAACAAAAAGCAGCAGCTACAAATCAGAACACTCTTGTAACAATAACTAACTATAGGATCATTTGTACCGCTTTTTTGTCAACAATAGTTTTTGGAATGTGATTGTGTGGCTCATTTTTCTAATGGCACGCCTATACCAAACAATGTCAATGATGATTGTGCGGTTTCTTAATCTAATTGAATGCGCTTATTTTTTTGTTGGCGATCGCATATTAATGTAACAGGATGCGTAGTGCTATGATTTAATGGAGGAGGAAGAGATGCATTGGATCTCAATCAAAGAAACAGTAAGGAACAATAACAATGTAAAGCACAATGCTCTTTAAATACAAAATGGTTGATAAAATCAGTGTTACTGTTATCCTTCTGAGAAATCGTAAATGATTTGTAGATTTAGCCGAGCGGACAATCATATCATATCAGTAAAGATAGTCATACGGGGATTGAACTGAAGCAAAATTGATATTTTTCTGAGAATTTGTTTCATTTTCCAAATGCACTATTTACTGCTTGCACTACTATACTAAAGTTATGTTAAAATTATAATCTCAAAGCATAGAAGTAGATTACTATATAAGTTATATTCCAAGAACTACTCTTCTTGCCAATATTGTGGTTCATTCGCACACATTTCCTTTGAAGATAGTTGAAAAAAATTAACTTCAAGTTTATTCCGAGAAAAGTCAACAACATTTTGATATTGTGTTGTTCTTCTAAATGAATTGCATGCTAAACAGGGCGTCATTGAAGCACAAAACCACTTGCTCACAATACAATCGCAATTCTATGAAAAGTCAAAAACAAACAAATTAACTCAGATTATCTGCGCAAAAAATTGCACTCTACGCATTCCTTGATGCGGAAGTAAATCAGCAACTTTTTAGAATTTATCAGGCCGATGGACCATAACCACGCCTCGAAGTTAATGTAATGAATGAGTCTAGGTCTAAACAAAGAAAAAACTTTACAATCTGATGGGAGCATCAAGTAACTCAAGTAGGAGGCAATGTTGGCGGGAACTCAGGAGGCAGGAACAAATTTTGCCGTATAAAAATGTAAACGAATTAATTTTTAACTGTTTTAAGGTACTGGGTTAGTATTATATTGAAAAGTTTCGTTAATACTAGTCATTTAGGTCTCAATTAGATAAATAAGCTGTACGACTGAAAATTGGTTTGCAGATTTTTCCTGTGTTTTACTTTTCTTTAAGAATTTTGTTGCTTCTGTTTCTGTGTCACAAATGAAGTTTGTTTGCACGGTGGAAATGGTCAATCGTTTAGCGGCAGCCAATGGCCAAAATGGAAGAATGAAGGCGACCAAGAGTGTTGTCCAGATCCGTAACTTGCCGGATGGATCCAATCAGATCCTCATTTCTACAAATAAGAATGTTCATGGCCAAAGATTCGATGTAAGGCGGTTATTTGGAGGGATTTTACTATTTGAGGAGATGTTGAAATCGCCACCACCACCACCACAACCGCCACCACCACCGCCACCACCGCCTCCACCACCGCCACTTCCGAACCGTAAAATGATTATTAAGAATTCTATTCTGCATTCAATAAATAGGTGAAACCAAAACCGCAGGA